>Ga0075770_108_pt1 | contig 53225 bp, 43 predicted proteins | sample RifGroC1_FD_67863 | JGI IMG/M metagenome (GOLD analysis project Ga0075770, IMG submission 67863) | Microgenomates bacterium GW2011_GWC1_40_35
GAGATAGCGGCAGACTCTATGATTCAGACAGGTTAAGGAAAAATCTGGAGATTTATCGCTCTGAGAATGACAAGTACCCGGAGTCAGATGAATGGAAAAAGTTGGAAGACGATGCCAAAGACCGGGGACCTTTTTACAGCGCGATGATTACCTATCTCAAAAATATTCCCCAGGATCCCCTCTATGATAAAAATGAAGATTATGGCTTCTATTACAAAACAACCAACAATGGTGATTGTTACAAAATCCACATCGAAATGGAAAAACGAGATCCTTATGAAATCTCCGGAGCTTGTGGCGGCGATATTGCCTATGTTGCCCCCGCACCATCCGGCGGTGGACCATCTTCATCTCCAGGACCATCTGGGGGAGGAGCATCTACTTCTCCAGGACCATCAGGCGGAGGAAGCAGTCCGAGTCCCTCGTCCACACCTGCGCCACCTTGCCAGTTGCCGCCGGGGTATGCTTTATCTTTTGCGCCGGGAGTTGATGATAGAGTCCATGTACCTTCGTCTGCAAGCCTAAATATTACCGAAGATCCAGGACTTACCCTGGAATTCTGTGTCAAGGCTTCAACTAACGGCTCATCATTCAAGTATGTCATCGATAAATGCGCCGATGATATTGGAGGTTATTGTTATGCATTTACGGGGACAAGCCCCGCATATGAGGGTGTGCAATGTCCTACTGTGGTCTTTGGAGGTGATTATCAGCCAAATGGGATGTGGCTTACATGGAGCGAAACTTGCCAAACAGGACCGGATATTGGTACCTGGACCCACTTGGCAATTACCTATGATTCTTCGCATAATCTAACGATGTACAAAAATGGCATGGTAATCGATTCGGGTACTCTCGGTTCCCTGGATATTTCCCTCCCTTCAGGTGGAACTCCGCCGTCCTCACCTGAACCTAAAATACTACCTAGTCTACCCAAGGATCTTGATATAGGATGGAACATGAAAGATGCTATATTAGATGAAGTCAGAATATACGCAAAAGCCTTGCCGCCAAATTTAATCGCAGCCCATTCTGCCAGTGATTATTCCCAAGATAGCACTGGTTGCAGCGGCAGCTGCGATTTGCGGGGTGCCTGGCACTTCGATGAAGGCTCGGGAACAACTGCTATTGATTCTTCAGGTAACGGCAATACGGGAACATTGATCAATAACCCGACTTGGGTTAGTGCGCCATAAAACTTATGAATGCAAAAAGAGATTTAAAACCTGCTTTTTTAAGTGTATTAGTTATTATATTGCTCCTCGTTATCATAATCGCGGGGACAGTTGTAGCCGTCATTTTTTTGAAAGACAACTCGACTGACGATAAATCGGTAGTTAAAAAAGAATCTAAAATACAATTACGTGAAGTAGAATCTTGGCCTAGATCATCAGAATAACTTACTCTCCGACCAGTTCTTCTACCTCTTTTTTACCTTTTGCGTTCTCTTTAACTTGCTCGCGGTCAAGCATAAGAAGTAAAGTTTCAAACTCGCCGACATGGGTTTTTTCTTCTTTGGCAATATCCAGAAAAACTTTTTTAATTTTTGCGTTAGTTGTTGCCGCAGCTAATTGTTCATAAAGACTAACGGCATCAAGTTCCGCAATCATCCCAACTCTTAAAACCTCCCGATCCAAATGTGCCTTATTAACTTTTGCGAGATTAACAGGGATTGTCGATAACATCTTTTGCACCTCCCTCCGGTTAAGGATTAAGTATTAAGGATAAAGGATAAATTTATGAGGACGGAAGCCTTCATCCTTAGAACATTGTTAAGATTAGATTTTACCAGACTTGGGGAGTTCATTTTTTCAATAAATGATATGCGCCAAGACCTACTAAGGCAAAAACGGCAACGGTCATTGATATTCTCGGATCAAAGGCGGAGGGTAGAGGATTCGAACCTCTGTAGGCCTTACGACCCGCGGTTTTCGAAACCGCTCCGTTTGTCCACTCCGGCAACCCTCCAGTTAACTCTGAATCTAGCGACGGGCGCGCCCAAAGGGACTCGAACCCCCAACCGCAACCTCCGCAAGGTTGTGCTCTATCCAATTGAGCTATGGGCGCTTATCGTCATGCAATTATATCAAGAATCAACAGTTCATTTGAAATTTGAAATTGGAAATTCTAGTCAAAGTTTATCCGCTTTTGAAGAGTATGGGCCCACTTATCAAAAAGGGTGTGCACCGGGCCGGTATGATAGTGCAGGTGTTTCTCAATTAAATCCAAGAGCGTCCTTTCGGAAACTTTTGTTAAAAGAATAATTAAGCGCGTTGGGAAATGAAGTTCTGTTTGCACTATCAAAAGCCGGTCATCACCTTTCCTGTCAAACCAAAAAGAATCCAGCTCCTCCCACAAAAAAGCCCGCCCGCCGGAGATTATTCCCATATTTGTTATCTTGTGCTCAATAACTTGGGGTGCTACCGTTGCCAAAACATAGACAACAAAAACTACAGCAATAATTACACCAACCAGGAAAAACTCGCCAAAAGCAATGGCCGCCAAAACAAAAATCAGTCCGTATAGAGCAACTTTGGTGAAATACTTCCTAGACCGGCTCTTGAAAATCCGCTCCGGAGATTTCCAGGTAATAAGTGCTTTTGCCTCAAGAGCCGCTTCATGTTTGGCATCTAATTCTTCTTTGGAAAGAATCCGGCCTGTGTGGTGATCTATATGATGAGTGCTCTTTCTGAAGTTTGGCATTACATTTTGATTATAGCAAAGATTCTGATAAAATTTAGCTTGCAATAATCAGGAGGAGTCGCATAGCTGGTCCATTGCACGGGTTTGCTAAACCCGCGAGCCTCAATTGGCTCACGTGGGTTCGAATCCCACCTCCTCCGCCAAGGAGGCGTCGCATAGTGGACTAGTGCGGTCGTCTTGAAAACGACTACCGAGGAAACTCGGTCGCAGGTTCGAATCCTGCCGCCTCCGCCGAAGCCTATAATGTCTAAGCGACCCGTACACTATCGCGGATTAGCTTAATTGGGCTTGCCAAAAACGTTTGATTTCAACATTTTTCAGTTTTGAAGCCTGGAGAAGTGAAAATTAACAAAACTTAGGAATCTTCTATTTTTTGCCTGTTTTACCCTTAAAATAATCCAAATACCTTGAATTCAGCCTTGGTTTATCTAGTAAGTAAGAAATGGGGTTAATTTAGATGATAACTGTCTAAATTGGCTTTATGAGGAAGCAGGTACGTATTGCTTAAGATATTTCGTAATCTCATCCCTTTGCTGACTTGATAATGTACTTTCTATTTCTGAAATATATGCAGAAAATATCTCTTTTGTTGATTTCTCTACCGCTTTATCAATGTCATCTTTGGGAAACAAACTAACTAGTGCAGACGCTTTTTCTTCATCTGACTTTGAGGCTATTTGCGATTTAAAACCATTTTTTTTATCTTGAGGTAAAGTGTTGGCAAGATCAAGTAAGGCTTGCAGCTTTATATTCTTGAAGAATTGATCCATAAACTTTTCTTTGTCATCTTTAAATTGAATAATATTGAGAATTTCTTCTAATATTTCTTTAGGTTGTAGAGGTTTCTGGTCCATTGGTTTGATCAGGCGTTCTTAGGTGTTTGCCTATTGCGGATCCGAAACGATTTACTCCGATAACCCATGCCGCTGTTGCAAGACCTGTTGCTATGGTAGCTTCAACATTACCCATCTTAGCGAATGCAAAAGTGGCGTATCCTCCTTGTGCACCTCCTCCAACCCCGACGAGATTTATATAGCCTTCTGCTAGCCTAGAGGCTAATTGTTCACCGAAACTAACCGATTTTGAGGTCGGTGTTTCTATGGGCTGTGGTGCCTCGATGCTTAAACTGTCCATAACTTCCCATATTATACCAATTTATCATCTAAAATGTTTGAATTTGGCCGATATTTGCAAAGTTAACTTATCAGCTTCCTTCGCTTAGAGATTTGATACAATACTCCCGAAAGGAGTCGTGGTGGACTATGGGGGCGTTGGGTCCCAGACCCACATGCTCCGCCCTTCGACAAGTCATTCGACTCTGAGGGATGAGTCCTCAGGCTCAGACTCGAAGAGCTCAGGACGTCGGCTTGAGATTGGCGAAGTTTGAAGAGCCCCGCTGGTAAAAACATCATCAACTAAAATTATATTCTTGCCGCTCACTCCGGTAATAATTTTACGAAGAGCAAATGCTCCTTTGACATTTTCTTTACGATCTTCTCTGGACAACCCCACTTGCGGTTTTGTCTCTATGAATCGATTCATTAAATCAAAATAGGGAACATTAAATTGTAAAGATAAAGATTTAGCCAAAATTTCTGCCTGGTTAAAACCCCGCCATTTTTTGCGCTGGCTATACAATGGAACTGGAACCAAAATTAAATCAGCTGGCAGGTTAAATTTCCAAAACCGCTGGGAAAGTAAATCGACAAATATTTTTTCAATATCATAAATCCATTTATATTTAACCTTAATAATTGCCGTCTTAACCGGCCCGCGATATCTTGCCGCAACCACCAAGCCGTCTAGTCGATATCGTCCTTTGCAGCCTGGATGTGTTTTGCCTTCAACTGCTTGTCTTTGGCAAACAGGACAAACCGGATTTTTTATAAATTCAATTCTGGAAAAACACTTTTTGCAAATATACGAACCTATTTTCCCGCAAGAAACACAGCGCTTGGGAAAAAGAAGATCAAGGATAACATTCATCTAATCTAATGATAGACTAAATGGGGATTAGGGCTGTATTATCCATTTTTGTCATTCTGGCTTGACCAGAATCTTTTTTCTAGTTTGATTCTGGAGTCGCTTAGCTCCCCAGAATGACAACCGGAATTATTGATGGTTAAACAGGTTGGCGGATGAAAGTACGACGTCCTCTTATACCTCGATCATCCCTACATCTTTTAGCGAATGGAAGAAAAAGGGTATTCAGACGATGGATCACACTTTCTTTTATTCTATTACTGGTATTCCTATCATAAACTAGATTTCCCTCCTCGTTAGTTGTTACAGTAACAGCATATCGAGAACTTGATTCTGGTGGATTTTCTATCCTACTCATATCATCTAGCGTAAATTATACACACAAGAACCCGAACGTCAAGTTTACGTTTTCGAGCTTGCTGAAAACCCTCATTGTTCGAGCCCTTCGTTAAAACTCAGAACGAGAACAACATGCTTTGCATATTGTTCGAGCGTAGGAGAGTACCGTCTGATACTCTCCGTAGCGAGAATTTTCAAACTTGGCTACGTGTGTAGCCGCGTTTAACGCGGTGGAGATGCCGGGTTTTGGACCCGGGTCCAAGAAAACAAAATAAAAACATCTACAAGCTTAGTCAATCTTTAATATCTCGCTTGAATCTTTAGTCGATTGACAAACGAAATCCAAACAAAGATCAAAGTTTCGTCTCGTCCATTTGATCAATATGGACGGACAATCCCGGCTAAATTGTTGCCTTTAAAGCCTCACCGAGAAAAGACTAAAAAGACAAGCTCATGCTTTGCTTATGCAGCAAATGCTAGAGCTGCTGGCTGTCTAACACCAAAAATGGCATCAGCCAGTTGTGCAAGTTTGTTCTTTGCACGTAAGTTTGATTCAAAGTTTACGCACTTTAGAATCGTGTTCGGCTTGCAGTTTTTAAAGTGCCATCCTGTCGAAACGATACATCCCCTCGTCGGAACAAAGCTCGCTTATCGGTTTTACTTTTTAACAAAAGGCAAAACCTTATCACTCACTTGTTCCTCCTCTTCCAAAATCCAAAGGATTTTGGGTTTAAACGCAAAAGCAATTTTAGCAAGAAATGTGGCCGAAAGCAAAAATTAATGTAAAATGAAAAAGTGACAAAAAACTCACTTGTCAAAATCGGTCTATTCACGTTCATTTTTTTTCTCTCACTTAAGGTTGTCGTGGACACTGATTTAGGTTGGCATATCCAAGTAGGAGAGTACATTGTAAAGACATTAAGCGTTCCAAAGGCCGACTTATTTTCTTTTTCCCAACCGGATTATCCCTATGTTTACCACTCTTGGGCAACAGAGGTTTTGATTTTTGTAAGCTACAAATGGCTAGGGCTATGGGGGGTCACAATTTTTTATGCGTTAGTTATAACGCTGAGCGTCTTTTTTATCTATAGAACCAGTATTCTTTTAAGCGGAAAAGTCAACTATCTTCTTTTTCTTTGGTCGGCTCCCTTGGCGTTTATCTTTGCCGGAGGAAGAACTAGAGCTATGGGTTTTCTTTTGCTTGCCGCTTTCTATTTTCTATTTACCAAATTCCAGCTTAAAAATTCCCGGGCGATTTGGCTTGCGCCCCCCCTCTTTTTTTTGTGGGTGAATCTTCATGGTTCATTTATTCTGGGTATTGGAGTTTTTGCCGTTTTGACTCTGACTTTGCGATTTTTTTCGAAAGACCGAAGTGCAAATTTTAAGACTCTTTTGATAATTTTCTTTTTGTCGCTAGTTAGCACACTTTTGAACCCTTATTTCTTTGGTGCATGGAAACAGGCAGTCGTTATGACTTTAAATTCTACACTGGCTTTGAGGTCTGTTAATCTGGACTGGAGATCTCTAGTTGAGCCATCCAGCGGGGGTTTGATTTTTGCCACGATAGTAGCAATGGTAATTTTTCTTTTGTTTTTTGGCAAAAACAAAGTTAGCAAAATCCAGAAATTTTTGCTACTTTTATTTTTCATTTTGTCGCTTTTAACGGCAAGATTTGTACTGCCCTTATTCGTTTTCTTTGTACCTGTTGCCAATCAGACTCTTGAAGATCTAAAGTCAAGAATAAATAAACAGGTTCAGAGTTCAATATCAGTCAAAGGTTTTATACTGGTCCTTTATTTAGTTTTATTACTTACCGCACTTTCTAATTTTTTGGAAACTAATGTTGCCAACAGATCCCTCAGGCAGTACAGTTATTTTTTAGAGAAATTCTCACTAACTCGACTTTTATATTCACCATGGCCATACGAGGCCAACCTTTTTATCAAAGAAAATTTACAGGGAGGGAGAATTTTTGCTGAAGCCAACTGGGGCAGTTACATGATCTGGCTTAATCCTGCGCAAAAGGTCTTTTACTGGGGAGCAATGGATAATTTTATAGTTAATGGCCGCTCTTTTGTTTTTGAATACCAAGATATCGTCAACGCCAAACCAAGTTGGGAAGAAAAGCTAAACCAATATAAAATTGATGCTGTGTTTTTGCCGAAAGAATTCCCCCTGGTTGCTGTTTTGAATTTAAGAGAAGATTGGCAGAAAGTTTACGACAAAGAGGATGCGGTTATTTTCACAAAAAGAAACTAATCTCGTGCTTTGAGTTCCCTTTCTATATCCCGATTAATTGTTTGTTTTTTAAGGCTGGCTCTTTTGTCAAACTTTGCTTTAGTTTTGGCCAGGCATAGTTCGACTTTGGCTAAATTTCCTTTTATATAAATTGAAAGAGGAACCAGGGTTAAATTACCGCCGGCCATTTTGCCTTGCCAGGCCAGAATTTGTTTTTTGTGGAGTAAAAGTTTGCGCTGGCGCCGTTCGTTTGAAAATTTTTGCGATCCCATCCAGGGATTGATATGCGCATTAAAAAGAAAAACTTCCCCGTCTTTTATTCTGGCAAATGATTCTGATAGATTTGCGCGGCCGGCCCGGATTGATTTTATTTCGGCGCCGGTCAAAACTATACCTGCTTCAACCTTTTGGAGAATTTGATATTTATGTCGGGCACGACGGTTAAGGATTCGCATGTAGTTATTAAAATTCTAAACTCTAGGTTCTAAACTCTAAACAATATCAAAATTCAAATGTTCAAAAAATAAATTATTCCAAAGGCTGTTTTGAATTTTGTATTTTAGTAATTTGAATTTGTTTAGGATTTAGGATTTAGAAATTAGGATTTTTCTCACAGCTCTGCTTCCAGAATCTTATCCCCAACAGCCAGATAAACCTTGCTCTCATTATCGTTTACTACTAGATCGCTTGCTCTTGCAAATTCCTGGGACTCGTAAGCTTTTTGATAAAGTCCGTCTTTGTTAATAACCAGAAGTGCGGAGTTTTTCCTATCTATAACATAAAGTGTGTCTAAATCGGCATTGGTATAAATAATACCCAATTCTCCGATAGAACTTAGTCCAGAGATTTCAAAATTTTGATTTTCTCCTCTTAACAACTTAAGTATTTTGGAGCCATTGGTTATCCAGACATTCCCGTCAATTGCAAATCTTGACCAGCTAGCAAAATTTGTTTTTTCATTTAAGTAATCAATACCTTCAGCATAGCCATTTTCAATAGGTGAAAATTTAACAACTTGATCCTTACCAAGTAAATAAACATTGCCGATAAAAACCACGATATCAAAACCCTCTCCATTTTCAATGATCTTTTCTATCTTGCTACTTGCCAAGTCGACTCTATGAACCTTGCTATCTGCCAGAACAAATGCTTTGTTATCATAGACAAATCCGGAGACTGCACTTTCCAAACCTTCTGTCTCGTCGATTGATTTGCTATCGGGGTCAACTTCCACGATTCTGTCAGCGCCAACACCAACTATTTTTTTACCTCTTGTCGACAGTGAACTTACAGGTTGCGAAAGTTCGGATAATACCTGAAAGCTGATATTTTCCTGAACTTCTGTTTCTTTGAGTTTTTGGGAAATATCCGAAGCGAGTTTATTTGCCCTTTCATTGTCAGAGTCAATTGCCTGGGCGCTTTTTACATTTCCTTGGGCATCAATTAAAACTTCCCGCGCCCGTATCTTGTTAAGCTCGATAATTGCCTCAGCTTCGCTATATTTAGCTGATGCTTGTGCCAAGTAGTCGTTTACCTGAGACATTTTCTCCCGCTCGTTTTTCTGCCTAATAGTGAAAATTGCGGAACCAGCTAATATAAACAAGATTACAACTGCAACGATAGCCATGTTTCTTCGCAAACGCAGAATCGCCCTAAGATCACCTTTGGTCAGTTTTTTTGCCTCAGAAAAAACTGCCGTTAAAACCAACGGCAGAGGATTTTTAACCCGGATTGGAAAGGACGTGCCTGCGGTTGCAGGCTCCTCTGTCTCTCTTGTCTCTTCTTTTGTTTCCTGTGGCTCCTTTGGCTCTTCTGTCCCATCTGACTCTTGTGGCTCTTTACTTTTGACCATTACCATTGCTGCTCCAATTTCACTTTGATCATCGCGGGCAGATATTTCCGTTGCTAAACCATCAATAATTTCCTGGAGATCAACCTCTTGGTTATCTGAAAAAATTGAGCTGTCGAAAATTGGAAGAAATTTTTCGGTTGCAATTAAATAAATTTGGCCGGGTTTTAGCGGCCCGGATCCTTCTTCAAACTTTATTTCAATCGATTTGGGTGGTTCAAAGACAAAAATTTTAATCTTATCAGCGTGTCTTGCGATATAGCAGGCGCTTTCGTAAAAAAATGCAAGTACAAAGCTGACTTTAAGATTCTTTTGATTATCCTGCGCGTATTGACGGCAGGCATCGTGAGCGACTTTAACAGCCTTAAGAGATCCGCCCTGGGAATTTTCTAACTTTTTAGTGGAAAGCTCAAAAATATCACGAAGAAGATCTCCGGCGTCATTGTCTGCACCTTCTGCCAGAATACAACTGACCAGTGTCCCTAGCGTGCCATCGCCAAGAGTAATTCTCCCGACAAAAACACCGCAAGCGGCATTTTTTTGCCCGATGCCTGTTATTTTTTCGATCTGTAAAATCGGTTCGTCCATTTTAAAAAGCCCCGATTACCACAAACAAAAGTCCCAGAGAAATACCTATTTGAACAATGCCAATAAATTTTAACCAGGGACTTAAAGATGTAGGTAAAGTTTTGGCCATTATTTGAATTTGTCTGAATATCATCAGACTGAAAATAGCATAGAAAAGAATAAAAAGAATTAAGAAAGCCTTAGTTATATAAACAGCATCAATTTCAATAAAGCCGAATAGTCCTTCTTCAAGATACATACCAATTAGGCTACTACTCCCGGAGGCTCCGCCTCTTCCTTTCTAACTTCTACAAGTATTTCATCAGCTACTTCATTTGGTCTGGCTACCTGATGAAATTCAAATTCCGGTTTGTGGGCGGCTGTTTGAATAAAGACATCACCAAAGTGAAAAAAAGTACCAAAAAAACCAATTGTCTTGGGTGATACATCCTGGATTTGCCCTAAGGGAGCATAGGAGGTTTCTTTGTGCAAGATTCCCCTAAAATCGAAGTCGATTATGCGCTCATTTGTTAAAAGATAAATATTGAAATACCAAAATATAAACCGATAGAAACTGTAGGCAAAAATAAACATATACCAAACTAAAGTGAGTAAAAAAGACTGGATAAAATTTAAAGATTGTCTAAAGTCGATACCTAAAAGACCTAAAAAGGGGACGACATAGACCGGTGCCAAGAGCAAAACAATTATTATAAAAAGTGCCGGAACTAAAGTTATCAAATGGGGACGAAGTAGAAGGATTATTTTTTCATCTTTCTCCTGACCGGCAAAACTAACACCTTCCGGCTGATGTGCGAATACTGCAAAAGGATTTTTGGAGTGCGTTTGGTGAATATTTCCCGATATTGGCTCTTGGGGCATCTATTCAATTGTAACGCAAAAGAACTACTTTTTTTCTATATTAAACAACCCCGACTTCAATGCTATCCTCCCGGGAGCCCGCAAATTAAATGCCTTATAAAAATCATTACCATTAATAGTCACGCTCCCTTTATTGGTTTGAAAAGTCACATTCGCCGTTGCTCCGCTTTCTGAATAACTCACGCTCACCCCAGACACGTTTGTATAACCCCCTATGGACTGTAATTCACTTATACTATAAGGGTTCCCTCCCCAGCAGGACCCTTGGGGTGTCACCTTAGAACTGTCACCCCCGCCTTCAAAAAGAACCTTCCATCCATTCAAAATATCTGCCATTTCTTCGCTGGTCAACCAGGGATGACTTCTTCCACAACTATCCCCGCTGCGACTCTTATACCACCCTTTATAAAACCACGGACTTCCCGCAGTTTTCTCATAGGCTTGGCTCGTCCACCCACTTCTACCGCTGGGTGTATCCCAGAAGCCCGGCGTTGAGTAACCATTACTGCTATACGATTCCTGATATCCGCCACTCGTTGAGGCATACAATGTAGAGACTGGCGCCCCGTTTGCATAAACGACTTTCCCCCTCGTCTGATTTACTGCTTCTTCCCAATTGCCACCCTTGGGACTTGGTTTAAATACTTGACAACTTTCAGTTGCGCAAATCGACCCGCCGCGAGCTAAAGCATAGCTCCTCGCTGCCACCGCTTGTGCTTTGAGAGCTTCCATCCCTTTTTCATCGCCCCACGATCCGGGCATCTCGTAAATCCGTTTTGCATATTCCTCAAGTGAATACGTCCCATACCCTTCTACGTTTATTTGCGCGTCGGGGTTATGTTCTTTGATTTCAACTCCTCCTCCGTAATACGCCCTCAGGATCTGTTCATAATTTTGCCCTTGCTTTGCTCTTCCAAACGCTCCATACTGACTCATACCTTTAAAATGCGGCGCCCCGAAAGAGAATGCCGCAAATGCCGGCGAAAAACCAGGATTATAATCTGGTCGAGAGTTAGGATCATCAGCCAACGGCACATCTCCTACCGAAGTTTGAAACGTACCAGACTTTTCCGCCAATATCTCTTGCTGGCGAGCTGTCAGTGCCGCAATTTTGCCCTCTAACTCTGATTGGAACGACTTGGCAGAAGCGATCTCGCCTTTTAGGAATTGAGACTGTTTGTTAATTTGCGCTTGGGCTGACGCTAATCTCTTTTTATCATCGGCAAGCTTTGACATCTTTTCGGAAATATCTTTAATAACGCTTCTGTCCTGTTTACTTGTCTGGGCCTGAAAGGCGATAAGTTTTAAAGTTTCAGAGGCGTCACCGGAGGCAAAAAGGGTCAAAAGGGGAATATCAATAAAACTGCGGATATAAAAAGAACGGACCGTTTTTGCTAAAATTTGCTTTTGATAGTCCAAATCTTTTTCACTTTCTGCCAGATCTTTTTGGATAGCAACAAGTCTGGCGCTAATCGCTTCAAGCTGGCCCTCCAGCGATTTAACCTCTGATTCCAGGGGCGTGGTGGCGTTTTTAGAAAGCTCAAGCTGATCTTGAAGGTCGTCAATCTGTTTTTGAATATCTTCAATCTCATCGGCACGAACAGGCAGTGATAAGTGATAAGTGATAAGTGATAAGTGAAGAGTTAAAAACACCAGAACTAAAAAAATCTTTAAGAGGTTTTTCATCAGAACTGTCCTCTTATTATATCAGCATTCAGCTCTCTCGAATCTGATATATCAGGGTGCGAAGCGACCTGCTGATATACCCGAACATGTCGTTTGGGGTCGTATAGCAACGAAGCCCGTTTCGTAAGGCGGTTATGTTTAGTCGTTAGTGGTCAGTTGTCAATTGTCTTGCTAAGGGTTTACACTGAAATTAAAAGATGAATATTGGTCCAGTGAAACTATTAGTTTCGTTTTTCATAACAATATTGCTTTCTTTTGCTTTCATTTTCACTATAAGTTCTACTAGTTCATCTGTCGTTGAAGCGGGATGCGATTCAATTCAAGTTCAAGTTTCGCCCAGCGAACCAACAAAGAACGAGTCGATTACGGTTAGATTCGGCGCAACTCTTGATGGTGAATACTCAATGTATATAGTTGATGACGATGGTGACGAGCTTTGGAATAAAAACTTAGGCGAATTAGATATTGACGTTTATACAGAGGACATTGACCTTGGCACTATATCCGGGCTTGAAATTGGAAAACATTATAATGCACAAGTTCGTTCATCCACAGGCATGGGGAGCGGGTGTGGGCAGGCCGGTTTTACTGTCCGTGATTCAACTACTCCTCCCTCGAATGAGCATTTCGAGGCGCCTTCTGGAGACTTTCCAATGGGAACAACTATCCTGCCAAGTATACGTGTTGCTGATGTGAATCCCGGCACTACCTATCGGCTTAGACTACACGGCAGGGGTCATTGGTCTGGCTATATTGAGGACGAAAATGATCATGTGATGGACTTTACGCCGAGCGGCAATGTGATTGGAGTTAACAACATCTGTGAAAATGGAAATTCTAACCGGACCAATTGCACGGATGAATTCGATCCGGGTACTTACGATGTTGAGCTTGTGATCGCAAGTAATAATGATGTCAAAGCGCGGACAACTTTTACAGTGGCGGGCGGCGGCGGCGAACCTGGTAAAAATCCCTGTACTGAGGAAGGATGCGACACAGCTCTTGGAAATATTTCAACATCCGTGGGCGGTTTTGCCCAAAGGGTACTAAATATTGCTATTGGTCTGGCCGGAGGAATTGCGCTTATCTTGATGGTTATTGGTTCGATAAGGGTACTAACTTCTTCCGGTGATCAACAAAGGCTTGCCGGCGGCCGTGATATGATCGTGGCTGCAATCGCCGGCCTTTTGTTTCTAATATTTTCGGTTTTGGTCTTACGTTTTATTGGAGCAGAAATACTGGATATTCCATTCTTTAGATAAGATTATGTTTAAAATTATTAAAATTTATTTTAAATTTTTAACCGCAATTATTGGTTATTGTTTATTCTTAGTCCCTAACGTCCATGCAGTTGTACCGGGTGGTGGGGTCGGCGACTTACCGAAATCTGATGCGGAAACCTTCGGCAGGTTTACTTACTCCGGCCTTATTGGCCAAATTATTTCAAGGTTTTTGGATCCTATTTTGATTATTGCCGGTTTTGTGACTGTTATACTGTTTTCACTCCTGCCAAATGGGGTGACTTTGGCCAGTTAGCTTCAGCCATCGTGACTATTTTAATCAGTTTTGCCGGGGCTATCTCAATTATTTTTATCGTCCTTGCCGGTATTAAGTTTGTGACTTCTTCGGGTGACGAGAAGAAGCTGGCAAGCGCGTCAAGCTCTTTAACTTATGCTATTATTGGATTAGCAGTCACAATTTTGGCCTTTGTGATCTTGCAAATTGTCCAGCACTTTATTGGGTCAAAAGTGCCGATTACATAAATGATGAATTTTCTTGCCCAAAACATCGGTAGAATTGAACCGCCTACGGGCACGGTTCAGGTTACCGGCGATCCATCGAGCTTTGTAGCCACTCTGATTCGCAATGGCCTGACTCTTCTTATTATCACGGCCTTCATTGTTGATCTTATCTGGACCATTTTTGCCGGATACCGCTTTATTTTCGCCGGAGGCGAGAGTAAAAATATCTCAAGCGCCTGGAGCCAAATTTACTGGGGACTTATAGGTATGGTCGTAATTCTGGGTTCTTTTGCTATAATAAAATTGGTACAGACCTTTTTTGGGGTCGACCTGCTCACTACGTTCAGTATACCCGCAGGGTCCCAATGAGGAGGTGAGAAGAAGTTTAAAAAGATGATTAAAAAAACTAAAAAGATTATAGCCTTTATTTCTTTGCAATCTGCCTTTATGGCTCTTCCGGTTGCTGTACTGGCTAATGATAATAGTATCGTACCCCCGGACACCCTTGGTAAAGTCACTGACATTGTCGCTATCATTCGGGCAATTGTCCAGTTTATTCTGGTTGTGGCCTTCGTTCTGGCCTTTATTATGCTTTTAGTCGGTGGCATCCGCTGGATTACGGCCGGCGGTGACGAAAAGGGAGTAGCTGGTGCCAGAAATATGATTACAGCCGCCTTAATCGGACTGGTAATTGTTTTGGTTGCCTATGCCATTATTCTTTTGGTCGAAAAATTCTTCGGCATCTCGATCATTAGCGGAGGCATAGAAATACCAACAGTTAGCCAAACAGGTACTTAAATCGATGAGGATAATCAGTGCAATCTTGTTCTGGTTGGTAGCGGCGTTTTTTTTGCCGGTTTACGCCCTTGACGATCCTGCCAAACTTTCCAGTATCGTAGAAATCTTGGAAAATATCATTTCGCTGTTGGCGCCTGCTGCCGGTATTGCTTTTTTTATTATGATGCTGGTCGGCGGCTTTCAGTTTTTAACCTCTGGCGGTGATCCCAAGGCGGCTGGAGCAGCGCGCGGGACTTTAACTTACGCAGTGATTGGCATTGTTTTAGTCATTGTTTCCTGGCTAATTCTTGTTCTAATTCGCGACATCACCGGCGCCAGCGTCACCACAGTTAAAATCGCTGTCCGATTTTTGCCTGTTGTCAGTTGTCATCCATTCGACAAGCTCAGGCCTTCGGCTCTGAGGCTCAGGCTCGAAGAGATGACCCTGAGTTTACTGAAGGGTCAATTGTCAGTTGTTATCTTCTTCGTTTTTCTCTTCTCTCTATTCACTATTCACTCACTATTCACTAATGAAGTCCTTGCCGCGCCCGGTGATGCCCCCAATCCCAAACCTTGCGAAAATGCACTCAACGCTAATTACACTATGAATGCCCTTGATCCTATAAGCTTCACTGTTTCGGAAACGGCTAGCCCCGGAACTGAGGTTACGGCGGAGAAAACAGTTTATTTTAATGTTGATTTTTCCAAGCTCCAGGCTGTTTTTGGGAAACCAAGCTCCGATTACCTGGAATCCAGATTCCAGGATGAGCCGCATCGCGAAATCGACATACTCAGCTTAGAAAGTGCGGACTTTAATAAATTCCACGGACCAAATCAAAAAATTACACCCAAATCTCTGATAGATCCCGAGCGGGTAAAGTATGTGGAAGATGTTTACAATAAACCCGAACTTGCGGAATCAGCCAATAAATTCTCAGACATAAACGGCGAAAATCCTCATACAATTTATGAATTAATTCATGATCTTGGCTTCCCTTATCCCCCTAACCCCCCTGAAGGTGATGAGGACAGAACCGAGTGGCTTAGAACCTGGGGTCGTTATTGGGAAAAAATCCCTACGGCTGTTTCCGAATTTAACTATGGGCGCCTGCTTTTTTTGCCTGTTTCGGGGCAGTCTAATATCCAGCAGCATGAACAAGGACAAGCTGGAACTTGTCCGATACCGTTAAGAACAATCTATTTTGTTCTGCCGGAATTTGCCAGAACCACCAGTATTTCCAGCCAGGCCAATCGGGTAGTCGTACCAAAGGCTGCTCAATCGGTTGAAAAGAGTCTGCTTGCTAAAGCCGGCGAAAATACTAAAGAGGCTTTTTCCAAAATAACAAAGAAATGTTTTGACGCCTTCTTGCAAACGCCGCTTTCAAAAGTCCTAAAAAAAGCGGTTAAAATCACTCTGAATTTTCTTGGACCGGTCAAAATTGCTTATGCCAAAGACCCGGCATGTGAGTTAGGTGTATTACCTGACGACAAAAAAGGCACGGCTCCTTTTTGCGCCCTGCCAGCAGTTGATCCGGACACTAATCAGCCGCAGCTTCAGGCCGGCGACATATGCAGGGATGTGAATGATCCCAACAAACTCGACAAAAATAATCCTAATGTGAACTGTACTTTTAAATTGGATTGGACAAGACGCGGTTTGATAATCGGGCAAACAGGACCGGAGCAATGGGATAGATGTGACCCGGTTGATGAGGACACTGGTGAACAGACCTGTTATCTCGACGTTAAAATCTGGCCGACATTTCTTATTCCGTGGCTTGCCGAAATCTGGAACAACACTACTTATTCTGACGAGGATGAGAGTAATTATGTATTGAACACAAAGCAAAAAACCGGTAAACCCGGAGTTTACACTCTATTTAAACCTAAATCGACAGACGAAACTGTTTTCCCGAAAGGGAAAAATTTACCGGGAAAACAGGCAAATCCGGACCCTAATGATTTAAAACAAAGATTTCTTGGCGCCTCCAAATGCAATCTAGATTTTGACCGCGATATTGCTCTAAAACCCAAAGCTTTGCAGGAGGCTAATGGGATTCAAAGCGCTGAGTGTAATCTTTTGGCCGCCGTTCCTCCCGGTCCAGGTCAGGGAGGTGGTCCGGAACCACCGAATGTTCCACCAAATTCAAATGACTGCAGCGACTCCCCTGTCGGACCCTACGAACTTACTAATCCATTGGGTAATTTTGGTGATCCTAACTGCGATTTTAGTATATCAGAACTGGCTGATTTACTCGATCAATACGACCCCGCAAATGCACTTAAATGGATAGCAATAATCGGGATGGAGAGCGGTTATAATCCAAATAGTTATAATCCCGGTTCAACCGCAGGTCAGGCCTTTGGACTTGTCCAAATGGGACATGCGGCTTATCCGGAATACGGACTTGATTACCAGATAGCCGACCCGGGTACTGAATATGACCGTGGTGATGTCGAGTGGCACCTTCAAGTCTATAACGCTATTCACTACAATAATGAGATAATCAGCGGCAGTTTCTGTTATTGGGAGGCTGCTATAATTTTAGGGATCGCCCGAGGATGTTAACACTTACTAATATTCAACCAAGACTCAAGATAATACTTTTTGCCGGAATTGTTGGCATCATACTTATTATCGTTATCGGCATCGTTCTGGCTTCACTTCCGAGTCAAAAATTGCCTTCCAAAAAGCCGAGCACAATTGCTTCTTCACCGACCCCGATTACTAATCCGGAAGTTATTATTCCGCCTAAGGAAGAAAGAGAGAAACTACCGATTGATGTCAAGACCATCAGAAAGAAAATCATTGATTCAAAAATTGACGAAAGAGGCGGAGATGTTATTCTGTACGAATCATCAGCGCACCGAATAATCTATGTTCCAAATATTGATATCTTTTTCGTGATGATTCTTGAAGATCCGGCGGCTGAAATTAAAAAAGAGGCCCAGCTTTGGTTTTTGAATTTTGGCCTTGAACAGATCGATCTTTGCGACCTACCAGTTCGCTTTACCCTTTTTAACCAACAGCTCAAGAAAACTAATCCTAATTTCAATATCCTTCCGGATGGTTGTACGGCTTGACAAACATTTGCTTTTTGAAAGAATTTGAGTTAAAATCCGACCTATAATAGGGAGAACAATATGCCTGGACCTGAGAGAAAATGGATTGCAGCCAGAATTGCGTTCGGAGTGCTTGGTTTTACAGGTTTACTTACCGCAATCGGTTGTAATGGCGAACACAGGTCAACTGAGCCGGAAGCAGAACCTATCCGTCAGGCCGATCCTCTAATTCCTCCAGGAAATTCGAATGCTCGGGCTAATCTTCCCGGGCAAAATAATATTGAACCAAGCACAGGTATATCGTCTCCTAAACCCGAGAATTCAGCTGATAAAAGATTTCTGTCCGAGGGAGACGAAGTACCTGATTACGTACTCTATGATCTTGACGGAAAAGAAGTTAATCTCGGAAGTTATCTTGGAGAAGGACCAGTGGTCTTAGGCATCTTTATGATTGGTCCTCCAGTTACTCAGGGAGCACCCAAGGTCATCGAAGAAATCGGGCCGGGTTTGCAGGGAGACAACATCGGGTTTTTAAATGTAGCAGTTAGTTCATTTAGTGGTGATGTACGTCAGTACGTTGAGGAAAACGGTTCGTACGGTACAGTTTTAATGGATTTCTCACCGACCTCCGAACTTGCCAGAATGCTTGGAGTTGATAATATACCTGGCTATGTGATAATTGACCGTGACGGACGAATCGCAAGGGTAATTGATTCGCCAATAGCAAAAAAGCAACTATCCGACACGATCCAACAAGTTCTAGCGCAATAGATTCTCCCGGCTTGAAAGCTGGAGTTTTTCCGCTCGGAATAAAATTCTCCTCTTGATTCACCAAAACAAACAATGCTAGTCTAATAATAGTTTGTCTTCGCGGGAAATCCGGTGTGAATCCGGAACCCTGTCGGATACCGAATGGTATTTGACAGGGTCGGGTACCGAATGGTACCTGACTGTGCCGCAACGGTAAGTACCGGAAATCGGAAGCCGGAGATCGGAAATCGGACACTTGTCTGAAATCCGAAATCTGATATCTGAAATCTGGTAATGAGTCCGAAATCCGCGAACAACAATCCTCCGTCGCATAAAGCTATGGAGGACAAGTCCCGAGCAGGATACCCGCCCAATAAGCGGATTCCCGTACCAAGTGGTGCAGGATAGGAATTTAGGCCTTCTCGGGAACGAGGAGGTTTTTTGATGGCCGAACGTAGCAGCCGGTTCACAGTTGACCCTTCGACTTCGCTCAGGGCAGGTAGTTCACAGCTCACAGAAACTACAGACAATCTCGGAGGCGGGTCACTTGCCCAGGAAGTATCGCAAATCAGACAAAACTGGGCTGATCAACAAAAACCGTGGTACCTTCTGCCGGAAACTGGTTTTAATGTCAGACTACAAATTGATCAGCTTGAGCGAGACCTAGAGCATGGCCGAAAACTTGGGGAAACAACAGAGGAAATACTTCAAGAAAGCTTCCAGAAAATAGAGCAGGATATCCAAGGCTTTAAAGTCGAATACCTCTGTGAAGGACTGGTATTACCTATCGTACTAGATACAGATGTAGTTGACGGACAAAAACGGGTAATTGCGCCCCTGTATAATTCCAAGCTGCTAGTTGAAACAGTTTCAGAACAGGAAAGACGAGGTGCAGTTAAACAGTCTTTAATCCAAGTTGAGGATTTTCTTCTTAATGCCCCACCAGGTTCTAGCGCCATTATGACCAGCCCGCCTGGTCCAAGCGGTTTTGAGGGTATCACTTATTTGGATTCCCAAACTTACATCTGGCAAATCCAAGAAGGCGGTAAGCCCCGCGGTTTCACAATAAGAACAAACATGAACCTTGAAGAAAATCAGAGATTGCTTATTTCTCTTGGCATTGACGAGAAAAATCTTGGCGCAGATTCACTGGAGGATAAGTTAACAAGAATTGCTGTAAATCCCGTCTTTATCCGGCATGATCCAGGACAAAAAAGTTGGCGGGTAGAGGATGTCGTTAAAATAATTAGATATGTAAGAGGGTCAGATATCGCTTACAAGGGCAGGTCATTTGCAGAAATTTATCAAAATTTAGAAAATCCCCAACATCTTTGGACTCTTGATGAAACTACAAAAAGACTGACGGACCAGCTAAAAACATTCTTTTTAGAACAGATGGCAAGCGGTCGTTATGTAAGACGGGATTTAGAAATAGCTTTAGGAATTACAATTCTTAAACTTGCAAGATCAATAAGAAAGCCTTTAATAGATTCTGGTCAAGTCTTCGACCGTGAGGCTCAGACCGAATCGGCCAGAATGACAATAAGCAGTACTGATGTGACTCCAACCGCGGATTATAAAGCAATACTGTTTCAGGTCCAGCAGCTGCCTGGTTGTAACGGAGGCGGAACAACTAATAATCACGAAGGCTATATCTTTACAGGAACAATCTCTCCCCGCCATGCTGAAATCTCAACCTCAGGAGAAAAAACCCTGAATTGTATATGTCCATTCTGTAAAAACCGAGTCAATGCAATCATCTCCAATAACACAATAACCTGCCCCATATGTAATAGTTCGGCACCATATCACTGCTAACTCTGCCCTCGATACTCTTGTAACTTGTGATACTTTTACAAGTGGTGCTACTATTAAATTAGGAATTCGAGTTTCTTTGTCCTCCGAAGCCTCGGCGAAGGAGGAAGTCTGCATGAAAAAAATAGCCTGCTTAACGCTTAACGCTAAACGCTTGACGCTTCTTGCAATAACCTTCTTGTTTCTTGTTTCTTGTTTCTTGTTTCTTGTCAGAAACGCTCTTGCCGGAGAGTGTGATGTAACTGGAGATCTTACCGCTCAAGAAGCAGTCAATGTGTTTAATAAGTGTGCTATTGAGAAGAATGTTTATGATGATAAGATCTTCAATCTCAATCAAATTGCCGGCACAGTTGACAGTCTTTACACCCTGCTTCTCGGAGAATCGCAGCTACATCCAGAAACTAATGCAGCCACCAGGGGGGGTGGGGCGTTAGCAGCTTCAGGCAGAATGGTCGCTGCCCTCTATAGCGCTGAACCAGTTTCCGGAGTAAATTATTTTGCCAGCAAGATTCAGGACTTTAACCCGGTTCAACCGGTCTATGCACAGGAAGGGAAGGGCTTTGAGCTGCTTGACCCTGTACAGGAAATATGGGGCGCATTTAGAAATGCCGCCTACGTTGGCTTTGTGATTGTTTTTGTGATTATGGGCTTTATGATTATGTTTCGCGCCCATATCTCCCCACAAGCTGTGGCCACTGTCCAGGATTCAATTCCCAGAGTTGTTGTCGCATTGATTCTTGTCACCTTTAGCTATGCCCTTGCCGGCCTGATGCTTGATGTAATGTTTTTAGCCATTAATATTGTAATGAATTTCCTGCCAGGCATCACGATATCCGACACTGAGAACTCTGCCCAAAATGTTTTTAAAGAGAGTATTTTCGGTGTGATCACTGGATCGTGGAAAGATATTGTATCGAATGTTGGTGGTGCGATCAATGACCTTATTCATGAAACAATATCAGATTCCGGAATACCAAACTGGGTTAATGATCTAATTGGCTTTATCGGCGGCTCGATAGCCGGGCTGGTTGTCGGTATAGCTGTCCTTTTTGTGATGTTTCGTATATTCTTTATGCTTTTAATGGCCTACGTAATGATCATCATTCTTACAATCGTTGCGCCTTTCTTCTTTTTAATCCAAGCCCTTCCCGGCAATAATGGAGCCAAAGAATGGTTCAAGCAAATGGCAGCAAATGTCGCTGTTTTTGCAACCGTAGCGATTATGCTAATTTTTGCTGCCTTGATAGGCGGCATACAACATTTGGGAGGCCCTACGGAGAGTCCACTTAAAGGGGAAATTACTTATTTCCCTCTTCTAACTGGCGGGATGAGTGTTACCGCTATTGGTAAATTAATTGCCTTAGGATTTATTATGATGACTCCTTCTGCTGCCGATATGGTTAAGAAATTCATCGGCGCTCAAGGCCTCGGCGGTCCAGGCGGAGTCGGCGCAGCTGCCGGAGCGGCCTTAGGTGCCGGAGCAGCAACGCTCGGCAGACCATTGGCAGCCCCGTTCCGTCCAATGGTTGAGGCAGGACGTTGGAGAATGGGACAGGCAGTCGTAGGAAGAATGCTTGGCGAACGCCCGGGCCCGACCAATTCAACAGATCAACCTACATCTCAGGTAGAACCCCCACCAAGTGTGAGGGGACGCTAAGAATAATAAATATTATTTACCAGCCAGTTGCGCCTGTACTTGGCCAAAGGCCTGCTTGAAAAATTCCAAAATGTATAAAAAGGGCAAAGTCCATGACCCTTTACCAACTTCCAGGGTTGCAACATGCGCAGCTTCTGCCCAATCCCTCAAATGCCTGACTGTCCAACCTCCTTGCCCTAGAACTGGGATCCAGCTTGGTCCCCAGCCTAAATGTTTTATTTTCAGCTCATGGTGATATTTCGCGTCTATCCTATTAGTCTGGGCCGAATAGTCCACTACTTGTTCTTTTTCCGCATGGGACATATTGTAGGGCAGCTTATACCATTTTCTCCACCATTTGCCGATTTCGAAATGAGCCGGCATTACCAGTTTCATCCAGGGCTTAAGCCGGATCTCCCGCTTAGAATAAAAATTCTCATCGCTGTTGACTTCAAAAAATTGCTTGGTGTTGGGTGTCTGAAGGTATCTCTGCATCATGTTTGGTGCGAAAGCCTTACCAGTCGCCATACGGTCGAACCACCAGTCACCCATATTGAACTTGCTGATATTAGGGTCGTCAACATCAAAAACTTCGCTCCAGTGGACATTCTCAAATGAAACATCACCAAAATCAATCAACTCGGCTGTTGCCCAACCCTTGGCGAAACCTCTATCGTCTCCAGCACCATGATCCCAAGTTTTTAAATCTCCACTAAGGGTCCCGATATCCAAACTCTCGTGATTTTCCAGGTTGGCGATTTTCTGATTGATCTGTTTCTCAAGTGTTAAATCGTTGCCGGTCATGTCAAGAGAAAGCTGATATTTCTCGTTACTCAAATTATCATTGATCAATTTGACCAGCAGACGATTATTAGGCAGAATATTCCGTCTTTTACCCATCATATGCTTTTGCAAGATATAATTGGTATCCAGATTCCTGCCGAAACGGCCGGCACGTCCCCGGGGTTCAAAATGCAAAAACTCGGCATAATGGTCAACGTGCCAGCCCCACCAGCGCCGTGAATCCTGACTTTTGACAACCTCCCCCAGTCTTTTGCGTCCGCCGAACCAGTTTTTTTCCCGATCCCAAATCCTGATGATATCGTATTCGGAAAATGCTCCCATAGCAAAGGTTAAATTATAGGCATTATTGGTTACCTGTTTCAATAGTCCCGACTGCTCAAATTCTTCGATCCTCCGGGTAAGCTCTTGTGTTTGTGGCAAAAGTCCTTGGATTCCTTTTTTAAGCTCAGCTATCAATGCTTCCCGCAGTTCGACTCTTCGTAAATCCAACAAGTCCCGGCTATTATTGTCGACTCCATGGGCGCCCAGAAGCGTATTCTGGCGATACCATTCGGCGATTGCTTGTTCCGTATGTGCCATGTTCCTTCCCCATTCTTTTTTAAGATCATAGCCACGTGTTTGCATCCAATCGGCAATCCATCTCTCATCTTGATCGGCGGAATTCGGATCTAATTCTCCAAGTGTCAACTCCTCAATTTTATTCATCCTGAGTCTTTCTTCTCTAAACCTTTTGAAATACATTGACATTGCTTTATCCAAAAGATTGAATTGTTGGCCTTGGTGGTCAGTAAATTCGCGATCAAGATGATCTTTGGCAAATCGCTTGAAATAATATTTAAAGGTGACATCTTTCCAGAGCGGACTGCCAAAGGTGGCTAAAACTTTCTCCGGATTCATTGATTCTCCTTCCATGGTAGTGCGCCAATTATAGATTGCTACCACCGAGTCTTTATATTCATTGATATCTTTGAGCATATTTTCAGCCTTTTCTTTATCATCACCCTCGAGTTTTGGGATTTGGGCCGTCAAATCATCGGCGATACCAACAACCCGCCTAATGGCATCCTCAATCTGCGCTGATGGGGCGTCCTGCGATTCGATAAAGAGCAAATTGCGTTTGGTATTAGTCATCGCTTCCTTCCAATCAAGTGGTGTCGCCCTTTCATAACCGGCCTGATGCGATCTTCTCATATTTTCAATTTGAACTACGGCCCGCCACGCCAAAAGTCCTTGTTCGCCGCGTAATAACTCCCGATGGCTTTCTCTGGCTACAGTCTCAAAAGTTTTTTGTTCAGCCTCGGCTATATCCGGCCACCAGCCACTTTGCAGCGACTTATAGTAGGCCGCCAAATTCTGCTCTAAAGTTACATATAACTTTGCCAATCCTTGGGGATCTTCATCCTGTTTATCTTTTTCTTTTTGTTTAAAATAGCCATTAATCTGATCACGCAAGTTAGAGATTTCAGTTCTATCATTGGGATCTATGATACTATCAATGAGGTCCATCTGTCCCGAACCCTCAGCCCTTGCGACGAAATCTTTGATGGTTTCATCGAGGTTAAAAACAAAACGAGACTCAAAGACCTCGAACTTGGGATGAGTAGAATCGCCGCATTCCCTAGCATGCTCGAAAAGAAACTCTAATGCTTTCTTCATACCGGAATCACCCGGATTACGAATCAGCCTTTGAAGAATCTCATTGGGTCTGCCTGTCTTCAGGTTCCGTAGGTGTTCTACTAATTCTTCCATATCAGATTCCCACTTCTTAGTGTGGAAATTAACCGGGTTAGCCTCCTTTTCAGCATCCAATTCTTTGAGACGTTCGCCGGCTGTATGAGCATCTACCAGATAATTGTTTGGCCATTTCGCACCGCCGATGGCAAGTCCTGTTGTTACTTCAAGGTTGGCCGCTTCTTTATACCATTGAATTTTTTGCGCAGGACTTTTTTGCCGCCAATCGTCGGGCTCTGCCAAATCAACATCAACCCCTGCTTTTTCGAGGAACGTTTTAACCGTCTCCGGCTCCAAATCATCTAGACCATAAAGCTGATAACCGTCCTCAACTTTGACAACAGCCGCATTATGCTCGTCATCTTTGTACAAGACGTCTGACTCTGGGAATTGAATTGTTTCCAAAATTTGATTCTTTTCCAGCCACAACCTGCGTTTGACAGGACTCCATGGGTCCCAATCAGAAGGTGGTGATTTTCTTACCCCTTGGGAATTAAAAATCTCAGCGACCTCATCTCGGGACAAAAATTCCAAGGGTTTGTCGGGGTATGAGACTATCGTTGGTCCTTCGGTGTGTTTGACTTCCGGAGCTGCTTCGCGTTGTTTGACCGATTCCCCAGCTGCTCTCTCTATTATGGCCGTTGCTTCTCTGACCGCCTTTGCCGTGCTTATTGTTGATTCTTTTAATTCCCTCTCTAAATCCCGAACTCGGCGTTCTTCTTCCTCCCTGCGTCTCGAAGGTTCATGGTCGTGTTTTCTCTCAACTTTTTTATGTTCTTTGTGCGGAGACTTTGACTTCTCAGCTATTCTTTTAGCCGTGACAACTTCGGGCACGTTATCTGCCTCCCTAACTTCAGGGTATAAGCTTTGCCTGTTAATTGCAACAAAATGTTCGTTCATATAGTTAGTGACTAGCCACTAGTAGTTAGGAGACTAGTTATAGTGGCAAGGCCATTTGGGGGAATTTTAAAATTAAAGGTCGCTGTTCGTCTTGATATTTAGATAACAATTGGCTTACAACAAGACTACGTTCTATAATTGTTAAATTGTTGAATTGCTAAATTGTTATATTGTTTAGTATGGCTGAACAAAAATACTTACAGCTAAGTGATATCAGTTGCTACAAGAAAGCCTTAGCATTATCAAATTATGTCTGGGATATTGTTATTAAATGGGATTGGTTCGCCAAAAGAACAGTTGGGATACAGTCTGTCACAGCGATTGATTCAATATCGGCAAACATAGCTGAGGGTTTCGGAAGGTATAGCAAAAAGGATAAGATTAAGTTTTACTATTACAGTTTTGGCTCTGTTAAAGAAAGTTTTGATTGGGACGAAAAGTCGAATATCAGAAAACTCTTAACCAAAAAACAATATGAGCATATTTTAAATGAACTCCAAGCCTTGCCTAAAGAAATTCACCAGCTAATAAAATTCACAATGGAGAAACTTAAGGAATAACAATTTAACAATGTAGCAATATAACAATTATTTTATGATTATTTTCGAATCCACATTCCCAACTGACTACCGCCGGAGGGAAATCAAACAAATATTAGACTATCTAATAACTGGTAAATTCTGCCAAATTGTCTCTATCTCTGGCGCCGGAAAAGCCACAGTTTTGCGGCTTCTTGCCCATAACCGCAATTTACTAAAGTTCCATCTGGGAGAAAAAGAAAAGCCAATTCGAATTCTGGACTTAAATTTGCTTGAACTTATAAACTATGATCAGGAACAACTCGCCAAGTTTTTGCTTCTGGCACTTGAGGAAAAAGTACCAAATACCCACGATTATTTGGTTCTGACAAAACAGTTAAACGAAGCTGTTGCCAAACTTGCCCTTTCCAAACAAACCTTGATTTTTCTCTTTGATCATTTTGACGAATATCAAAACCGTCTTTCTCGGTCATTCTTTCAACTTTTAAGAAGCCTTAGAAGTATTGCCAAATATAAATTTGCGACTGCCTTTGCAACCAGGAGAGATTTGATAGAACTTGTTGATCCTGAGATTTTGAAAGATTTCTATGATTTTTTCATCGGCAATACTATTTATCTAAAGATCTACGATGAATCTGCCACCCATTTCCTCTTCTCCCAAATTGAGGGGGTTTTTGAAAAAAAGCTTTCCCAGGCAGATAAAAAAAACATCATAGCCGTCAGCGGCGGTCATATCAAACTTACCAAAATTTTAGCAGAAGCTACTCTTCGAGAAGACATTGCTCTCAAAAAAGAAACCCTTCTGGCAACACCAATTGTAGCGGCTACCCTCTTTGAGATTTGGCTCGCCTTAACCGCCCAAGAACAACAAGCCCTCCGATCAATTGCCCAAAATAAAGAACCAGCTAAAGATGCCTTGGAAAATCTTATCAAGTTCGACTTGCTAAAAGGAACCGAACAATTTAGTTTCACTATCCCATTGTTCAAAGAATTTGTGCTTGCGACAATCCCTACTCTTATACAAGAAAAACTTACATTTAATCAGGACACTAAAGAGATAATGAAAGGGTCAAATGTCATCTCTGATTTACTTTCTCCTGCGGAATATCGTCTGTTGCGATTTTTAATTGCCAATCAAGGCCGCATTATCCAGCGTGATGAAATCGTCAAAGCTGTCTGGCCGGACGCTCAAGTCGTTGCGGGTATCAGTGATGAAGCAATTGACCAACTGGTTTACCGCTTACGCAAAAAAACTGAGGATGATCCTAATAACCCTCAATACACACAAACAGTGAAGGGGCAGGGTTTCCGCTTCCAGCCATAATTTTACCGTAAAATGACCCAGCCGCCTCACGTAACGGGCATCGTTACCGTCAAACGTTAGACAGTTTCAAGTGTGAAAAAAATCTACTTTCACCCTCTTGTTTCATATGGTATGGTGACTTTAGCCTAAAGCTAAAGTCACAAATACTAAGCACGAAATACGAAATTCTAAACAAATACAAATGATCTAAACTCAAAATTCTAAACGTTTTGAGCTTTGAAAATTTGAATTTAGAATTTATTTGGGATTTGGAATTTGGATTTTAAGATAATATGGAACAACATTCTGTCCCGCAACATATCGCTTCCTTCGAATTTAAACTCTTCGGCAACTTAACAATCAGGCAGTTCGTGACCTTAGCGATTCCCATGGGAATCGCTCTTTTAATCTTTTTCTCACAACTTCCTGCGATTATCCGTTTGCCGCTGGCCTTGATCTTTGGTTTATTGGGTTTATTTGCCTCTTTAGTTCCTATCGGCGGCAGACCATTTGATAAATGGATTGTTGCTTTTGCAAAATCAATACTTTCGCCAACTCAGAGAGTTTGGATAAAAGAACAAAAACTACCTGAATTTTTAGATATTGTGGTTGCCCCGCCACCAAGTGAAGGAAAAATTCCCGAAACAATCACAGCACAGGGAAGGGAGAGACTTTTTGCTTATCTGCGATCGCTGCCTAAAGGAGAATTTTCGCCATTTGACGTTAAAGAGCAAGTAGCTCTTCAAAGATTGGATTTGGAACAGCCTGCACAAATAGCCGGTCAGGGTCAATTGCCAAAGCCAATTATCTGGCCAACTTCCTCATATCAGGAGAAAAGGCCAGTGTTTGCTTCGGAAGCAGCTGGATCGGTCTACGCACAAGCATCGCTACCGCAAGTAGCTAATGTTCCCCAAGTTTCGATGGCTCAATCTGTGCCAGCCCGGGAATTTGGAGAAACACTTAAAGAATCTTTGCCAACACTAGATACTGGGCCAGTAGGAACAACTGGGCGTATTTCTCCCCATGCCAAGCCATATATCCTCTCAGGACTGGAACAAAAATTGAGAGAATCGTTTGGAGAAAAAAGGGGGCCTGTTGAGCTGATTAAAACTCCTATTGCTCAGTTGGCTTCTGAAACGAACTTCTCTATCGAAAATATTATCCCTATTCGGATTTCTAATAAGCGACTTAAATTCCTGGCTCAAGTCGGCAAAACCAGAGTTAGAAAACTTCATTTTGCGCCTCCTGAGAACTTTGACCTTACTAAACTACCCATTCGCGGAGAAAGAACATTTGAAATATCCCAGGAGTTAAAGCGGCAGATGCATTTTTTGGACAATGAGCCCCTCGAACCAAAACCGGAGACTTCAAAGGCCCAAGAGATATCAAGAAAAGAACCGGCAACGCCTCATTTGAAGGCAGTACCAAGAGGAGTCCATCTTGTGCCAAAACCAACACATAGCCTCAAAGCTCCGGAGGGAGTCTTTCTAAAACCAAAACAGGGAGAACTTGTGGACTCAAGAGTTTCCATCAGCAAGTCAAAATCTGTCCACTTTCCGCGATTAACAATTTTACCTAAAGCCCAGATTGTCCCATTGACTAACAGGCCAAATGTAATCTCCGGTTTAGTCTCCGATGCAAGCGGTACTCCTTTGGAAGGCGCCATTATTATTGTCCGCGATCAAAACGGAATTCCACTGCGCGCTTTAAAAACTAATAAACTTGGGCAGTTTCTATCGGCAACATCACTTGCCAATGGTACTTACTCAATCGAAATTGAAAGCGACTTTGCCAAATTTGATCTGGTAACTATTACCTTGACGGGCCAAGTTTTAGCGCCAATGGAAATAAAAGCGAATAAACAGTTAGAGAGCTAAAAAGGACAGCACTAAAATGGTTAATTATTCGAAAATTAAAGCTTCGACTCAGGAGCATCTGGACATCGAAGATATCACCGACGACCTAGTTATTATGAAAACAGGTTGGGTTGCTCTTGTTATGACTACGACTGCAATTAACTTTGACATCCTCTCTGAAGCAGAACAAGATGCCACTATTTATGCTTATGGAGCCCTTTTAAACTCGCTTTCTTTCCCGCTTGAAATCCTTATTAGATCTAAAAAGGCAGATATTACTTCTTATTTTCAAAGCTTAACTGAGGCGGAAAGAAAACAGACAAATCCGGATCTAAAGCGGCAAATTCAAAAATATCAGGATTTCATTCAGTCTACAGTCCAGCAGAAAACCGTATTGGATAAAAAATTTTATTTGATAATCAAATTTTCTCCACTTGAACTCGGTTTCAAAGGAGTCAAAGGCGCAAAACCCACAAAAGCCAAAAGTAAGGCTTCTTTAATTTCCGATGCTAAAATTGCGCTACTACCCAAACGTGATCACCTGATCAAGCAAATGTCACGGCTTGGTCTTAATGCCAGACAACTAACTACCCAGGAATTAATTGAACTTTTCTATGATATTTATAATCCAGCGCCTTTGGGTACTCAGAGAGTCATTTTAGATTCCCAATCCTACACTACCCCTCTTGTTGAACCAGCCGTAGAAGTCCCTGTTCCTGCTCCTTCTAGACCGGAGGCCTTCCAGACCGGAGGCACCTCCGGGCAAGAGACCATTCCTCGAACCGGAGGTTCCCAGGAACCGGAGGTACAACTCGCCAGTCCTTCCGGGCCAGAAGCCGTTCGAGCCGGCGGCCAGATACCACCAGCACCCCAGTCTGCCCCGATGAGTAGTAACCAGATACCTGATACCAACTTGCGGCCCGTACCTCCTCAGTCAGCTCCACCTGTTACTACCCAAACTTCTCTAAACCAACAGCCGATTACAGCCACTATGCCAGCATCTGGCTTTGCCGTACAAGATACAGGTGGACAGAGCCCAGGTAATGTCCCGCAGGCTCAGTTTCAAATGACACAAGGGCAGACTCCACCCCCAACCTTTACCGGGCAATCTCCGCACCAGCCAGTGACGGGGCAAGCCCCTCAGTCGGGACAGGCAACAAGTCAGACTGAGGCTCTGCAGAAATTGCAAGAGGCTACGGCCAGGGCTGCCGGATTTGTTAATAGCACGCGACAAGTCAATCAACAAACGAGCTTAGCTAGCCCAGGTGGGCAGGAGGGGGAAGAGAGATTCTAATGGCTTTATTTAACCTTTTTGGATCAAAAGCAACATCGGGAGGGCAGTTAACTGCCAGTCAACAGCGCTGGGCTCAAACACTCTCCGCGGGAGTAGTTTCTGTTAAAGATATTATTGCTCCGCCGGCGATTGAGGTTGATTTCGACTACATAAAAATTGGTTCAGCGTATTTTCGGACGCTTTTTGTTGTTGGTTACCCAAGATTTGTACAGGCTAATTGGCTGGCTCCTTTAATTAACTTTGAGCACACCCTGGAAATTGCCATGTACACTTATCCAGTTGAAGCAAAAGGCGTTCTTGATGATTTAAGGCGCAAAATTACCGAAATGGAAGCAACTATTTCCACTGATATCCAACACGGGCGAAGCCTTGACCCTGCGGTCCAAGCAGCTTTGGGAGATGCTCAAGTTTTACAGGAAGAATTAGTTAAAGGCCAAGAACGTTTTTTTCAATTTGGCCTCTATATCACGATACCCGCCGATTCCCAGGAAGAACTTGATACCATTACAAAACAAGTTGAATCAATCCTAGGCTCACTGCTTTTAGTTCCTAAGCATGCAACGTTACAACAGGAAGAGGCTTTTAAAACAACCTTGCCGCAGGGAACCGACCATATTTACATCCCCCGAAATATGGACACAACTTCACTGGCTACGACTTTTCCCTTCACCTCTTCATCACTAACCTCAAATACCGGCGTAATGTACGGTATCAACGAACATAACGGCTCCCTTATTATCTTTGACAGATTCAGTCAGGAAAATGCCAATTCTGTTATTTTTGCAAAAAGCGGCGCGGGCAAATCATACATGGTTAAGCTGGAAGCTTTGCGTTCTTTGATGTTTGGCACTGAAATCCTTGTTATCGATCCTGAAGATGAGTACAAGAATCTCTGTGAGGCAATTGGTGGGGAATATATTACTTTTAGTTTTAATTCACCTGCCAAAATAAATCCTTTCGATCTTTCCGGTGTCTATGAAGAGGGCGAAAATGAATTAGGTTTAAAAATTCTCTCACTTCATGGGCTTTTCAGAGTAATCATGGGACAATTAACACCCACTGAGGACGCTCTTCTGGACCGAGCTTTGGTCGCAACTTATAAGGCCAAAGGAATTACACCCGACCCTGCTACACAAAAGAATGAACCGCCTTTAATGGAAGACCTCTATAAAGCCCTTCTTGGTATGGAAGACCCTGCGGCCAGAAGTTTAGCTGACAGAATTGAAAAATTTGTGAAAGGATCGCTAATTGGTATTTTTAATCAGCAAAGCAATATTGATATTAGAAATACTTTCACGGTCTTCTCGATTAAGGATCTGGAGGATGAACTTCGGCCGATTGCCATCTATTTAATTTTAGATTTTATCTGGACACGGATCAAAAATGATATAAGAAAGAGGCTTCTTATTGTTGATGAGGCTTGGTACATGATGAAATATCCGGATAGTGCCTCTTTCATGTATTCAATTGCCAAGAGGGCCCGTAAATATTTCTTAGGTTTGACAACTATTACCCAGGATGCCGAGGATTTTCTCGGTACCGATTACGGTAAGGCTATTGTTACTAATTCTTCTATCCAGATTCTTTTGAAACAATCCCCGGCCGCGATTGATCGCGTTAGTGAAGTTTTTTATCTCTCCGAAGGTGAAAAGCACTTACTTCTGGCAGCTGACATAGGTGAAGGTATTTTCTTTGCCGGGCCTAATCATGTAGCCATCCGCGTAGTTGCATCAGAAGATGAACACATGCTGGTTACTTCTAATCCCCAAGAGCTTCTGGAAATGCAGAAAAGGCAAGCAGCGGTCCTAACTAAATTCCAATAATCAAGCACCAAACTCCAAACAATTACAAAATTAAAATACTCTAAATTCAAAACGGTTTAGGGATTAGTATTTTGAAATTAGCTGATATTAGGATTTAGAAATTAGAAATTAATCTGCTATATTGAAACTAGAGCCTGCAATTGACTGGCTAATTTGTTATGCCTGCCGAAGCTGCCGAACAAATAGATGCTGCCACCCTGAAAGGAGCTGTCGCCTGGTCCCTAAAGTACCTACTCGACCCCAAACGAGGCGCAGGTAAACTTCCAACTATTGGCGAAATCAGGCAGCAATTTCCCCAAATCATCTCCATTGATCAGATTGAAAACTGGATCCGCAATCTTGCAGGTAAAGCCGACATAGAGGAAGTCTTCAAAGACAGCCAAAAAGTTACCGAGGTTTTGGAAAGCCTTGCGGAAGAGTCGCAAACGGCCAAAGAATCAACAGCCAGAGTCTCTTATAGTCGTCCGGCCACTCGACCGGTTACTCCTTCCTCTGAGAAAAAAGTCTCCGCCCTTGGTGTCTTGGCTGAGCTTGAGGGTATTGAGCCGATTTTAAAAAAACACAGACAGGAAGCTGCCGGGAAGATCAGCCAGTCTCTACAGTCAAAAATAGAGGCAATGCTACCTAAAATTGTTGGCAAGAGCCTGGAGAAGGAACAAATTGGGCAAGTTGCCCAGGAAATTGCAGCAGAAACCGCCAGGGAAACTCTGGAAAATGTGGCCAGGATCCAGGATCTTTCCCAAGTCAATCAGGTTTTTGCCGACAGCCTAACTCAGAGTATTATCACCCATCCCCAAATTCCCGAGATAAAAACTACCCAAGAGGAACTCTACGCACAATCGTCTGCGCAAACAGACATTGTGCAAGCTAACTTACCGGATCTGGAAAAGGAAGCAGTTCTGGGAAAGTTAGCAGAAATTGCTAAACTTAAAAAACCATCTGAGCAAACAGATAAACTTATTAGCGCTCTAGCATCTCAAGCCATTGAGTCACAGCACCCTTTGGCTACACCCTCATATGCTACTGCTATTGAAGGTAGCCTTAAACAATATTTGGCAACCTATGCGGGCAATCTCGAAGGGGAAATTTTACCCACATTATCCAGAGGGGAAATTCCTTCATTTGCTGCTCTCCAACAAGCACAAGAGGTTGCTCATCAGAGATCTGTGAAAATTTTTGTTGAGCAAACAGCGAAATCTCTAACCAGTCAGGAAAGAAGGGCTTTGGATCTCGCAGCATTCCCAGCCCGAATTGCCAATAGTTTTAACCTCAGACCCCTCTCCGTTCAAGAAATTGAATCCTTAGGCTTAGGTTTCGCCCAACCCAATATCAGATCCTTTACAAAAGGGATGTTCCAGAAAGATTTTAGTTATGCAATGTCACTGGGAACAAGTAGGAAAAAACAAGATCTGGCCTTTTCTACCCTTCTTGCTTACCGCAGCGATCGACTCCAGAAAGAAATACAGGAAGCCGAAAAAGAATTAAGAGTGTTTCAAAACCAAATAGCCCAAAAAAGAGGGCTCGGCTACATTCCTCAAAAAAAATACTCAGAAGCTAAACAAAGGCTTGATCTATTAAGCGCTACTCGGAAATTTCATCTTAAACAGCAGAAGAAATTTGAGGAAACGCTTACCCGGCTCAGAAATTTATTTGGCCCTCAGGGCCTTAACTCTGCTTCAGATACAGCTTGGGAAGTATGTAATCTGCATCATAAACAAAGCCGTCATTGGGTTCCTAGATATGGATCAAGGGGCAGTGTCAACCGATGGTTACCATCACTTACCTTTGGCGCCCTGGCTTTTAGACTTAGTAATTTCCACTTAGATTTCTCGATACCTAGCGTAGTTAACTATCTGAGTTTTAAACCCATTTTTTTTAGAAGCGGCCAAGGACTCAGTTCATACTCCCCCCCATTGTTTGCAACCGGAGGCAGGCTCAGTGTTAATTCTTTCAGGCAACTGACAGGCACAATCGCAAGTTCAGTCGGAGGAATTCGCAACGTAGCCGGCACCGCCAATACAATTAAAAACCTCTTCAGGACATCGACAATGCTTGCCAAGGGTACTACCGGACCAATTGGTCTACTTATGCTTGCGGCTCCTCTTCTTCAAAAGGCCAAAGGTCTGGTCAGAAAGGCTGTCATGGGGGCTGCGGCATTAGGCGCTTACCTCTTGTTTATGTTTGGTCTCAAGGCTTTAGGATTTCTAGCAGGAGTCGCTTTTGGACTTGTTTCTGGTCTACCTTTGCTTTTAGTGCCTGGCGTTGGACCATTTCTCTATGTTGGCTGGACGGGATTCTGGGGTTTTTATGGATTTAGTAATCCAATTAAAATGTTTAATATTGTAACTCATCCCTTCTCATGGATCTCGGACACTTGGAGCTTTGTTCAGGGGGGATTTGGTTTAAGCGGAACCGCTTCCGCTGTCGGCGGATTTTTTGGGACAATCGGCAGTTTTTTCACCGGTTTAGCCGCGGGCCTATGGGGTGGATTCACCGGCACAGTCGGGGCTGCTTTTGGTCTCCTTTCAGGAGCTACTAATTTTCTTGTTGGGGGTTTATCCAGTCTCACAATTCCGGCTTCCGCCGTTGCAATTCCAGTTGTTGGAGGTGTTGGTGCTGTGGTTATTGGCAGCACTATTGTGGGCATTGTTACCGCCACTAGCTTTTTTAGTAATGAGACAGATGCTGCCATCGTGCCAGGAGAAAACGAATTTTTTACTCTAACTAAAACAGCCAGCCAACAACACCTTGAAAACCCGCCACCTGACAAAAACCTTTCATTCACAATTACTTTAACGGCCAAGGATAAGAAATTGACTGATGTTCAAGTGACAGACGAGCTCAGGGTCAAAGGTGAAACAACCGATTTTGAGGTCACTAAAGATGTAACTGGTAAAGATATATCGCCAATTCCCTGTTCAAATGAAATTCTGCCGAACGAAAACTGCACTTACACCTTTACTATTAAGGTTGACTCGGCGTTTAAAGACACTCTTGTTATTAATACTGCTACAGCCAAAGCAACGCCTGAGGGGGAGAGTAATATAACCGATTCTGTCTCGGCAACGGTCACTGTCGGTATCCCACCGGCCGAATGTCCTCGTGGCTGGCCAGTTACCGGTGACGTTTCCCAAGGCCCGGAAGGGGCAACGTCGCATGCCAATGAAGTCTATGGCGGTTATGAAGCTATCGACATTGCCCAAACTGTCGGCCACGATATTTATGCGACGGTTGAGGGAACAGTAGAAGAGGTCTGGGCCAAGAATGGTAATCCCCAAGATCAAAGGATCCGGGTTAAGCCCACCGCCTGCGCCGGGCTGACCACTGTTAATTATTGGCATCTCTCCGAGGTACTAGTCTCGGAAGGCCAAATTATTACTTGGGGCCAAATAATCGGTAAGTCAGGTGGCGCTCCCGCCGCCCATACCCACTATCAATTCAATGAAATTACAGACAGAGGCTTTAAAATTTTACCGCCTCATATACCTGAAGCCGTCGACAGAGAGTGTAATAGCATCGACGAATGCGGTTTGTCGATAACTAACGCACCATGATCAATCTTACTACCGCCGCTGCTGCTTGCAAAAAGTTCGTCTGGGTTTTGTCTCTGATTCTTTTAATTGGCTTTTTGATATTCTTAATGTTCTACCGGTTCTCACCCAAAACCCTTCCAAGAGAAATACCAAAACCCATTGAAAAGCCTGCCTTTGAGACCTTCCCGGGAGAAGCCAGTCAATTTATAACCGACCGACTTAGCACACCAACTAATATTCCCAAAACGCTCCCAATATATAGACTTACCCTTAGGGAAAGTTTACTGCCAAATGCCAACTTTTTTGCTTCAAAACTTGGTTTTAGAAACCCACCAAAGGAATTGAATGACGTTACTTTCGGTCAAGGTCTCCTATTTTCGAAAGAAGATGGGGCTTTGAGTGTTTACCAGGATATCATTAGTTATCAAGAATTTATTACCGAACCCCAAATCGGCCAATTTGACGAAACTCGCTTAAAGATTAAGGCTTTGGAGTTCATATCAGGTTTGGGTATACTTACAACTAATATTAACCTCCAAAGTGAACCGACTATTACCTACCAAAAATTAGCAGGAGAAGGCTTTGCTCCAACGAAAGACCCGAATCTGGCCAATTTTGTTAACTTCATTTTTAATTACACTCTCGAAGGACTAAAAGTCGTCGGCAACATCAGCGATTTACGCATCACGCTTACTCCCGCAGGCGACGTGGTTAGACTAACCTTTAGATCATTCGGGGCCGAAGCAGAAACAGACGGCTACTTGCTGATGGAATTCCAAGACGCACTCAAGTTGCTTTTAAACAATCAAGGCTCGCTTATCAAGGTAAGTGGAGAACAAGAGGATGTCGAAGTCTCAAGAAATTTTGGCAGGGTTTCGCTAAATAACACCTACCTGGCTTATTATTTGTCCACTAAACAACCAGATACCATCCAACCGATCTGGGTTTTTGAAGGCGAAAGTATCATCAACTCCTTACCAGTCAATGTAACCTTTGCAGTCCCTGCTATCGAAAGTAAATTCCTAAAAGCACCTTAACAAGCTCTAAACCTTAAGCTACTTATAACTTTCTTGCCAAGCGTCTTATTTATCTCCTTTTTGAGCCCCTCAGAACGCAAATGAAGCTCTGCACAGACCAAAGACGGTGCAGTTATCTTAAGCGTCTTACCGTCAAATGAGGTGACGCGGACAGCTTCTAGGATTTCAGAGTCTAAATCTTGGCATGAATCCGCCAAGGCCTTGCGGGCGATGGTTCTTATCTGAAGAGCCAAAATGGCCTTGGGGACTCTGCTGCGCGCTGCTATCCCTTCGATTAAGCTTCCGATGGGTTTGAACATTACCTTAAAAGTCTACAATAAATTGACCTAATTAATCTAATGACTAATTTCTAACTAAATTCCAATAATCAAGCACCAAACTCCAAACAATTACAAAATTAAAATACTCTAAATTCAAAACGGTTTAGGGATTAGTATTTTGAAATTAGAGCTGATATTAGGATTTAGAAATTAGAAATTTCAGGCTTCAACTTTGAAGCCTGACGGGCATGATGATGTGGAAAAAACTATCTTTTTCGTCTTCTCCAGTTATTCTGCCGGGATTCAGGCTTTCGATCATCTCAAAATTAACTACCTCATCGTCCATAACTGAAAGGACCTCAAGTAAATAACGGAAATTGAAGGCAATTTCCCCGCCTTTACCGGCCATTTGGGTTTCAATTTGTGCATCGGAAGATCCAACCTGGGCTGCATTTGCAAAAACCGCCAAAGTGCTCCCTTGGCCACCTGAAACATTCTCCAGCTTAAGCCTAATGATGCTACCCGAGTCCCGGGCAAAAATAGAGGCTACTTTGACTAACTTCGCAAGTTCTACTTTAGATAGCTTCACCTTGGTGGTAAACGAGGTAGGTATGATCTTCTGCCAGTTTGGGAATTCCCCCTCTATTAATCTTGAGGTAAATTCAATATTCCCCACTTTGAAATTAACCTGGTTTAAATTATCCGATATGACGATCGATAAATTTTCATTTTCATCTTCCAGGTTTTCAGTGAGTATTTTGGCTACCTCGCTGATAGCCCTTGCCGGGACCACAACTTTGATATCGACTCCTTTAGGCGCTTCGCTAACCGGTATCTCTTGGTAGCTTAACCTGTAACCGTCTGTGGCCACCATTGAAAGTCTGTCTTTACCAAATTCGCAGAGTACCCCGGTAAGTATTGGTCTCCCTTCGTCTTGGGCTGCACCAAAGGCAACCCTGGAAACACATTTTGCAAAAACCTTTACTTTCAACTTAATTTCTACCCCCTTGTCTATCCTTGGTATTGCCGGAAATTCTTCAGGCGCAATAGTTGGTATGCGAGCTTTGAAACCCTTAGTTGAAACGACCGCTTCTTCGCCCAGCTTTTCAAATAAGATCTCCCCTTCGGGTAGTTGTGTTATAAACTCTGAGAGGGTTTTACCGGGGAGAGTTATTTTGCCTTCAACTTCGGTTTTACAAGGAGTGGTTGCTTTTGTTGCCGTTTCGAGGTTTGTAGATAGAATGGTCATCTCTTTTTTTGTGACAGAAATTAAAAGGTTAGAAAGAATCGGTAGATTCGCTTTTAATAGAATCGACCTACTGGCAATGGAAAGGGCTTTTGAAAAATCTGCTTGGGGAATTTTGAACTTCATTGATCTTACTTAGGTGTTAGAAACTCGGTTATTATATATCAGTTCCTAAAAAATACAAGCGTCTGCCCTCTTCTATTAGTTCTATTAGTTGGAGCATTTAAAAAAGTCATAGTATTATTAATGTTTATAGCTTGATAATTAGCCAAGCGCCAAAGAGAAGGAACCTCTTGAAAACAGTGTTGATATTTATGCGTATTTTGTTGATAAGTGTGAGAAACTGATTATTTGGAACCATCACCCTTTTCTGCTATAAGTTGGACCCTTAAAACTTCGTCTTTCTTCACCTGGTTTTGCGAAATGGTCTTTTCGATTTTCTCCACATTGTGGATAACTGTTGAATGGTCTCTTCCACCGACCATTTCTCCTATTTGGCCGAAAGAGAACCCTAGTTGTTTACGTAAAAGATACATCAACACTTGTCTTGCGAAGACCAAGGAAGCACGCCTTGAGGGGCTGCGAAGGTCTTGGGATGAGATCTTAAAATGTTTGCAAACAGCTGAGACTATGCTCCCCGGGGTCAACTTGCTGGTGCTATCTAGATTGCCTTTAAAAACAGCCTTTTTGATATCTTCGATGGTTAGCTTGCCTGGGGAGAGTTTCATTAGTGTGAGGACAGAAACCAAGCAGCCTTCTATTTCTCTTGCACCTCCAGTGCTGGATTGAGCGACATAGGCAACAACATCGTCATCTAGCTCAATATTTTTTTCCTGGCATTTTGCTTTTAAAATAGCCATCTTCATTTCCAGATCCGGTAGGCCGATGTCAGCGACTAGGCCCCCCATGAATCGGCTAGTGAGTCTTTCTTTAATCCTGGTAAGCTCTTTCGGGTGGCGGTCTGAGGCACAAATCACTTGTCGGCCGGAGAGAGATAATTCATCAAGGGTGTGGAAGAATTCGTCTTGGGTGCTTTCCTTGCCAGAAAGAAACTGAATGTCATCGAGAAGTAAAAGATCAACCTGGCGGTATTTTGACCGGAAAGAAGCACAGGTTCTATTACCTAAGGATTCAATGTAGTCATTGGTGAATTTTTCGCAAGTAGCATAAAGAATTTTACTCTCGATAGTTTTGTTTAGGATTTCATTACTGATTGCTTGCAGTAGATGAGTCTTTCCTACTCCTGTTGAGCCATAAAATAGAAGAGGATTATAAGAACCGCCAGGATTGGTCGCAACTTGCTTGGCGGCTAAGAAGGCTAAGTTGTTTGATGGGCCGATGACGAAATTCTCGAAAGTATGATTTGGGTCAATCATCTGCACAGCATGAGTCTTAAAAGAGTGCTGCAAGGGAATTCCGGTAAAAATCGGTTCTTTTTTAGTGACTTTTAGATCATCTTGTTTAGAGGAAACTACGAAAATTACTTCAATATTAGCTCCCTCGGTTTTTTGGGTGATCTGTGAAATTAATGGCAGATATCTAGTTTCGACCTGTTCTCTCAGAAAGTTATTCTTAAAGGCAACAATCAAGAGATTTTTGTCCGGTTTTTTTTGAAAATCCAAAACAAAAGAACCAGAGAACCAGGTTTTAAAAGTCGATGATGAGACCTGAGTTTTGAGACTTGAGAGAATATTATTCCAGACCTTTTGTCCGTCCATTAAACTTATACCTTTTTATGTATTTGATTAAAAGTTAGTTATGGAGCATACAGGCAGCAGGCTGGGTTATTTTGAAGATCTAGATATTATGAAGACCTTAATTTCTTGAAAAATTGCTCCGCTATCAATGATTACAGAACTTTTCCACAATTGTCAAGGACGAAAAAAGTTTGTGGATAACTCGACTAGCAGGCTTGATATCTGATGATATTTCTAGTACCCTATGGAATAAACTCGAAACTGAAAACTCAAAAGTTAAAAGTTCAAGTCAACCGAAGGGAGTAACTTATGCCAAAGAGAACTTATCAGCCCAAAAAAAGAAAAAGAGCCAAAACCCATGGTTTTAGAAGAAGAATGAGAACTACAGATGGTCGGGCAGTTCTGAAGCGCAGAAGAGCCAAAGGTAGACAAAGACTCACACCCGGTTAGATGGTTCTTAATGCCTAGTGCCGATACTAACACTAGTTTTGCAAGTTCGGATTTTACGATTAGGGCCCGAAGGCAGGATATTAAGTCTCATGGCCAGGTCGTAGTCGTTTCAAAAAAGATCGCTAAGAAAGCAACCGAACGCAACAGAATCCGCAGAATTATCAAAGAGGCATTAAGGAGCGTCGGCTTTAAGGATAAAAGCGTAGCAATTATTGTAAAGAAGAATATCGCGAACTTAAAGGTGGATCAGATCAAAAAGGTGCTAAGGAATTTAATTTTAGAATATGACAAAAAAAGTCGTTAAATTTTTAATCTTCGCTTATCAAGGAATTTCCGCTTCTTTAGTTGGCAGTTGTCGTTTTAGACCAACCTGTTCGCAATACAGTCTTGAGGCAATCGAGAGATTTGGAATTTTTAAGGGCACTATTCTCTCAGTGAAAAGAATTCTTTCGTGTCATCCATTTTCAAAAAGATCCTATTATGACCCGGTATAAAAGAATTTCCAATTTCCAATTTCCAATTTCAGTGGTCGAAGGGAGCGTCTATGAATCCCTTTGAAGTTTTTTTGACAACTCCAATTTTAAATTTGCTGGTAGCTTTATATAAGGCCTTAAATGCGATTTATCTACCCGGAGCTTTAGGTTTTGCCATTATTTTACTTACTGTGATTGTCAGGATGATCCTTTGGCCGTTAACAACAAGCCAACTTAAAAGCTCACAAAAAATGGCTGCTCTCAAACCCCATCTTGATCGAATTAAAGCAGAGCACGGGCACGATAAAGTAAGACATCAGCAAGAAGTCAATAAACTTTATAAGGAACATGGCGTTAATCCCTTGGCTGGCTGTCTACCCCTGCTCTTGCAAATTCCGGTTTTCATTGCTCTTTACAATGTTCTTTTAAAAATAGTTCAAGTTAACGGTGATTTTTTGGCAGGTATAAATCAAAGACTCTATTCCCCTTTTCTTTATTTGGAAAGCGTTCCCGACGTTTCTTTTTTTGGGTTTAACCTGTCCTCTAAGCCTAACGAGTGGCAACAGATAGGAATTTTGCTTCTGGCAATACCGATTATTACCGGACTCTTGCAATTTATTCAATCAAAAATGCTCTCACCCGCGAAGCCACCTGTAAAAGTGCAGCCGGAAAAGAAAGAAGGAAAAGGAGAGCTTGAGGACTCAATGGCTGCGATGCAGTCACAGATGATTTTAATTATGCCGGTAATGATTGCCTTTTTCTCTTATGGCTTTCCTGTCGGTCTTTCACTCTACTGGAATACTTTTACGATCATTGGTATTATTCAGCAGTATAAAATTTCCGGTCCTGGAGGGCTTAATAAGTATTTACCAAGACAATGGCAAAAGCAAAGTTAGATGAAAATTATTTGGCCGAGAATGTCAGGCTTTTAATTGAAAAATTAGGAGTTTCTGCTGTTGCCGAAGTTTCCCGGATCGACAGCATTTTCTTTGTGGAGATTTCTTCTGAGGATTCATCACTTTTAATTGGCAAGTACGGTGCCAATCTTGAAAGCCTACAGTTTGTCCTAGCGGTTAGACTGAAAAGCTTGACCGGCCAGGAGGATTTTGAAATTTTTATTGATGTGGATGGTTGGCGTAGGCAAAAGGAAGAGAAATTGAAGAAAATGGCTCTTGCCATTGCCGAGAAGGTCAGTACCAGTGGCAGGCCAGAATCTTTGTATAATCTCAGATCTTCCGACAGGAGAGTTGTTCATACTACTTTGACGAATCATCCAAGAGTAACTACTCTTTCCGAAGGTGAAGGCGTTGACAGATATTTAATTATTAAGCCCCGAAGTGACTAAATCAGACCTTTTGTTTTTGGCAGTTTTAGCGGTTGTTCCTGTTCAGCTTGGTAAATTTTTCTTCTTTGAGTACTCGTTTGTACTGGGTATTCCTATTGACTACCGGGCAATCTCAGTATATTTTGGCGATTTAGTGATTCTTTCATACTTTATCGTTTTTGTCTTTGAGAATGTCGGTAGTGTTAAAAAAATTTTAAATGCAAGAAAGGGCTTAATTTGGGTATTTTTTGTATTTAATTTATATTTATTTACTACTTCAAGCCTTTTTTCTATTTCGGCACCAGCTTCACTTTGGTTTAGTTTAAAATTTTTGGAATTTAGTCTCTTGGCCATTTTTGCCTCGATATCGTTCTCCAGGCTAAAATCTTCAAATCTGACAAGTGTGGTGTTTATTTTTTCTATTCTTTGGCAATCGGCAGTGATGGTTTTGCAATTTGTTTTTCAAAGGTCGCTGGGTCTCTCCTTTTTGGGTGAGAGAGCTTTTGATTCATCGACAACCGCTATTGCCCATTCCCAGTTTTTTGGCAGACAGTATTTAAGACCTTATGGGACATTTCCCCATCCGAATGTTGTCAGCGCCTTTCTGGTGATTTATCTGACAATTTTTTTATTTGGTGTAACAGTTCGCCTAAAAATGCGAAAATTCCAATTTATTTACCTTCTTGTTTTTCTGGTAGCATTGGTACTTGCTTATTCGAAAGCGGCTTTTGGAGCGATTGCTATTGGGTTTCTAACAACACTTAGAAGTTCTGTCAGGCTGGTGTTAATAATTATTTTGGGTGGTTTTTTATTTTTGCTGTTTTTTAGATTTTTTCCACCTTCGCAAGTCGCTTCTATTGCCGAAAGGCTTTTGCTCTCCCAGGCGGCTTTTGATATCGCCATTAAAAATCCAATACTTGGTATCGGTAGTGGCAATTTTACCCTTGCCCTTTCCCGCTTAAATCTTTTCTCCCTTAGTGAGATTAGACTTCTTCAGCCAGTTCACAATGTTTTCCTTCTGATCCTGGTAGAAAACGGAATCGTAGGACTTTTGTTATTCGTGACTCTACTTTGGGTTGTGGCAAAGAGTGCCCTCTCGCGCCCGAAAATTGCACTTTTTATGATTCTTTTGGTCTTTTTAAGTTTTGACCACTTCCTCTGGACTCTCCAACAAGGCCAGCTGCTTCTGGCAGTTTCCATAGGTTTTATTGTCGGCGCTAAAAATGCGGCTAGAGAATCACTTCAATGAGAGATCAAGTTCCAACATCAGGATTGTAGAAGTCTTTCGTATTAATGCCTAAATGGGTATCAATATTTGCTAACCATTTCTCGATTTTCCCAATTAAACTTAGCGCAACTCTTTTAGCCTGCTCATCAGGTTCTTCGGGGAAAAGTTGCAGACAGCTTTGTCTTCTTCCTTCAAATTCAGGTACAAATTTTTCTCTGATTGCTCTAATTATGAATCTTATTTTTCTCTTAGGCATTCGGCGCTCTCTTACTTCAGGAGATAAAAACAGATCTGAAAGGACTTGAAGATTACTGATGGCTAAAGCAAAAGATAACGCATCTCTTCTTACTGATTCAACCACTTTCACACCAACTAATTTTCCTTCCCTGTAAACATGATAGCTATGTTTGGGTAGCATTTTAAAAAAAGTATTACCCTTTCTCCCAAGCGCCCAAGCGTAATCATGAACCCATAGACGATTAGGTATTTCCAGCTGACCCGGAACAATTTTGATTCGTCTTAGTCCTACAGAATTTTCAGGAGTGACAGCTTCTAAAGATTCGCTTCCTATACCTCCGATCATAATTGCTTGTCTACTAATTCTTTTTATGGAGGGAGGAGAAAAAGCTAAACCATCCCGGGTGAAAATAGTTACCATATCTCGGATTCTCTCATCTGCATTTTGATGTTTAATAAAATAACCTACGTTTTTGATGTCACCTTTGACCCCATTATCTTCATCCGGATCCCGGTCTACGATCTCTATCATTCTTCTAAGAAATTCATCCGAAACACCAAAATTCCTTAGTGCTTGCATGATCTTGTCAATTCTGCCTCTATTGTTTTTAGTCTGGGAAAATCTAAATCCCATATCTATTTCTTGATCATTCTCCAATTTTTCCATCACTCTCTGATGGTAGAAAAGGAGAAGTCTGAATACCGCAAGTTCCGATCCTTGTGGAACTGCGGTGCTGGTATATAAGTATCTATTTTTGGCGTTTTCGAGAAAAAGATCAGCCAAATGAAGGTAATCGTTTCTGCCATCCTCGCTAATCCAGTCAAAGGGATCGGAATCGCCGAAAAGATAGACTCTTTGTGGTAATAATTTGCCGTATCTTCTCATAAACTCAGTAAACGAATCGAAAGAAAAAGCCTTATCTACCTTCCTTTTCGCTTCGGCACCGCACCATGGACAGCCGACAGTGCAACCATCGGTCATTTGAATTGTGTGCAGGTTCCTGGCGATTCTTCTTCTCTCCGCCGCGTTGAAAGGTGCCATAAGCTCCATCATATCTACCCGCTCGGCAGATCGTCTTTCTTCAGTAAGCCTTTTAGTTCTATCAGGGTTGTTTCCAATTAGATCAATAATGCTAGTTAGTAAATCAAGATATTCTCCAGGAGGTGCTATCCCCTCTTCGATATTTAGAATACCCTCTACGAATAAAGCATTCCTGGGTGTAAGATTGGGCATAAGATTTCGTAGTTTCATCTTGAGATCTAAAGAAGCTGGTATTTCCTCTCTGGAGATTCTTGTCGGAATACTTGTTTCTGGCGAGTTGCTCATAGTTGCGAAATTATACCTCCACCCCTTAATTTCTGCTAAAATCACTTCAGTGAAACTTCTTTTGACTTCCAGCGGTCTTGTTAATAAATCGATTACCAATGCCCTTCGTCAACTTTTAGGCAAGTCTTTCAATAAGGCAAATCTGGTCTTTATCCCAACTGCGGCAAATGTGGAAGAGGGAGATAAATGGTGGTTGATTGATGATTTACAAAACTGCAAAAAACTCGGTTTTGCCTCTATCGACATTGTTGACATTTCTGCCTTGCCAAAAAATCTTTGGCAACCGAGACTCGAAGCAGCAGATGTTTTGTTATTTAGTGGAGGAAATACTTTTCATTTAATCTACTGGATTAGAAAATCGGGTCTTGAAAAGATTTTGCCAAAACTTCTTGAGGAAAGAATTTATATGGGGATAAGTGCCGGAAGTATGGTTGCAAGCCGGTCGATTTTGCTTAGTCAATCTGAGAAACTGTATTATGACGATCTGGGTCAATATAAAGATGAAGAAGGCCTAGCTTTTGTCAGCTTCCAAGTCAGACCTCATTTTAATAGTCCACTTTTCCCGAATGCCAGAGACCAGACAGCGATTAAAATTGTTAATAGCAAAGTCGAAGTAGTCAGCGAAGGCGAGTGGGAAGTTTTTAATTTAGGATAATAAATCTTTGTCAATTGACCTAATTAACCTAATGACAAAATAAATCCTAAACTCTAAATTCTGAACCCTAAACAATATCAAAATTCAAATGTTCAAATAACTAAAAAATAAATTGAGAGTTGTTTTGAATTTTCTATTTTGTTATTTGAATTTGTTTAGGATTTAGGGTTTAGAAATTAGAAATTATAAGGAATGTTTAAGAAGGTTATTTATAATACCGGCGCGCAGATTTTTGGTAAGGCAATCACTGCCGCGACTACCCTACTAATTACAGTCTTAATTGGCCGTGCTCTTGGAGAAGCTGGCTACGGAGACTTCACTAAAATCTTTGTCTTTGTCGGTTATTTCTATACTCTTGGTGATTTCGGCATCAACACAATTTATATAAAACTGGCAAATGAAAAAAATAATCTTGTCTTACTCAGGTCACTAATTGGGCTTCGCCTTTTTGGCACAGTTTTTTTAGCCTTAACTGCAATTCTAGTGAGTTTCCTGATTCCTTATAATCCTGAAACTGGTATTGGTTTCTCCCCGGTTGTTAAATTCGGAATTATCCTTGCTTCCCTGACAATTGTCACCCAGGGGCTTTTTACCACTACTAATGCTTTTTTCCAAAGGATTTTGCGCTATGATCTCTCGACAATCGCCGCAATTTTCGGTTCACTTGTTGTTTTGGCAGGAACAATTGTTACTTTTATGACCAGAGGCGGTCTTTATGGTTATGCAATCTCTTATGTCTTTGGCGGCTTAACCTTTATTCTTATTGCCTCTTATCTCATCTTTCAGAGAACAAAAACATTTATTCTGCCTAAGTTCTCACTGAGCGATGCCAAAACTTTTCTTTCAAAATCATGGCCGGTTGGTTTAGCCTTGTTATTTAATTTGATTTATTTCCGCGTTGATGTTTTTATTTTAGCCAGTACTCGTTCTTCTTCGGAAGTTGGTTTATATGGTCTGGCTTATCAGTTTTTTGAGGCGTCTTTAGCAATCCCTATTTTTTTTGCCAATGCTTTATACCCGATTCTTGCCGGGCTTTACCATAGGGATTTGAATCAATTTAAAAAACAGGTATCTGTTTGGTTAAAACTTCTCACTCTTTTTTCTTTACTGTTAGTTTTCGGATTGGTAGTCGCTTCATTTCTGATCCCAATAATTTACCAGGGAGGTTTTGCTGGTTCGGTGAAAGCCTTGCAGATTCTGGCGGTCGGTATCCCCTTTTTCTTTATTTCGGCACTCCTTTGGCATGTTTTAATTATTTTTGATAAGCAAAAGTATTTGATTATCGTTTATGGAGCAGGAGCGCTTTTTAATGTTTTAGCCAATCTTATTTTTATCCCGCAATTTGGTTATTTAGCTGCAAGCGTCATCACAGTTGTTTCAGAGGCGTTGATCACACTGTTACTCTGGTTGGCTATAATGAAGGCAAGAAGGAGCAAAAACGTTTAGCGTTAGTCGCTTAGTTAATTTTCAATTTTTAATTTTCAATTTTTAATCAATTTCCAATGATTTAATTTTCAAACGTTTTAAAATTTGAACATTAAAAATTCAATGTAAATTGCAAATTGAAAATTGTAAATTCTATGATTGAAGTTTATTGTGATGGTGGTTCACGAGGTAATCCCGGACATGCCGGTTTCGGTTATGTTGTCAGGAGAGATGGCAAAGTTATTAAAGAAGGCTATGGCTATATCGGGATTGCAACCAATAATGTAGCCGAGTATACTGCCGTCATTGAGGCGCTATCTTGGCTTGAAAAGCATTTTCCCAAGGTAGATTTGGTCATAAACCTGGACTCGAAGCTGGCGGTCTCTCAACTTACAGGCATTTATAAGGTCAAGGATTCAAAGATTAGAGATTTGGTATTTAGTATTCGCATGCTTGCGAATAGCTTTGGTCAAATTATTTTCAGACATATCCCCAGAGAGCTAAACAGGGAGGCTGACAAACTGGTAAACAGGGCCCTTGATGAGCAAATAAAAAAAATAAAATACTAATGGAACTAGTTGAATTTCTCAAATTTTTTAAAAAAAATGCTCTGGCAGTTATATTTTTTGTCTTTGCAGGATTAGTGCTTTCTGTCCTTTTAAGCGCAAAATTGCCTTCGGGTTATAGCCAATCCCAAACATTTTACATCGTTGAACCTTGGAAAAATGCAGGAGCGTTTTATGATTATGAGGGATATTATGGGCAGCAAAAAGCCAGGGATTTTACAGATACGGCTGTTGCCATTTTGCAAAGCGAAAATTTCCCAAACCTTACGGTGCGTAAAGTTGCCCCACAGGTGATTAAATTGACGGCCACGGCCGAAAGTGCCGATGAGTCAGAAAATCTTCTCGATAGAGTAAAGGGGAGTTTTAATCAGGAACTTGTTAGTCTTTCAGGACAGGATCAGGCGCTTCAAATCAGGCCGATTGGCCAAGTGCAACCTGCTTCTTTCGTATCGCCCAATAAAAAATTGCTGGCGGTTTTTGGTGCCAGTTTGGGTTTTGTTTTTGGGGTGTTGGTTGTAGGTTTAAAGACTTATTTTAAAGTTTGACAAATGGAGATTTCTGCCCAAAATCATCAAAAGAAAAGTATTTTAATAACCCATGTAGATTCCTTTTTGGGTGAAAGTTTGGCTGCCTTTTTAGTTTCAAGAGGTTATCAAGTTTGGGCAGTTGGTAATCCGCCTCTTTCAAAAGACCTTTTAAAAGACCACAATTTTACCCTTCTGGAGCTTGATTTAAGCCAGCCGCTTCCCGAATATTTACCTTCTTTTGACCTTGTTTTTTATTTGGGACTTTTAAGGGCCGATTTTGACCTGCAGCAGGGGTTTTCTTACATGATGAAATCTTCTCCCGTTACTGCCACTATTATGTCGCTGGCGAAGGAAGGAAAGTCAAAGATAATCATTTTTGCTCCAATTTCCAAGGGAGAAGAGTTTTGGGAATATTTAACTCAGGGACAAAATTTAGGCGGATACTTGAAACTTTTTTTAATTGGTGATGTTTATGGTCCGGGGATGCTTGTTAGAGGAGTTAAAAAGCCCAGAGTGTTGGGTATTCTTGCTGATCTTATTCACCAAGCTGCAGTGTCCGATAAAGTCATTCTTGAGAAGGAGGGTCTTGAGATGATTTACGCAACTTATATCACTGATGTTCTTCTGGCAATCCGTAAATTTGTTTTCTTAGAAGAGCACCATGATAATAAGAATGTCCAAGTCATTATTTCTGAAGGTCCTAAGACTGTTCTGACGGTTGCTTATGAAATTCAAAATATTGCCGGATTAGTTATGGGTAAGGAACTTGGTCTTTTTTTTGCCGGATCTCAACCACTTACCAGGCCTGAACCAGAACCAACGATTGCCATACATGATCTCGGTTTCTCACCTGAAGTCACTCTTGGTGAAGGTCTAAAAAATATCCTCGAGGATTATTTGAGAGAAGGCGCAAGTACAACAGAAAAAGAACATAAGCCCAGTACTCATTTACAATCGCACAATTCCGTCAAAGAAGAAATCTCACGGATTATGGCTTCTAACACCAATGAGTCAAGAGGTCGCCTTAAGAGAGTTACAGGCCGTTTAACTTCAAAGATTGGCCACTTTCATTTTAAACCTCGCATAAAAAGTGTAATTTTAGTCATTATTTCGGTTTTAATTTTGCTGAGTGCAAAACTGGCACTTGATGTCTATTTTGGGGCAAATAATCTTAAAAATGCTCAAAGTGCCCTGACAGATGGGGATCTTTATAAGGCAGGAGAAAAGGCTAAAAAATCCGCCGGCGCTTTCAAAAGAGCTGCCAGCGAAACACGAATTCTTCTTTATCCCTTATCGCCAGTTTTGCCTAAAAAGATCGAGAATATTGACGAGGTTCTTTTTGGTATGTCAATTGGCGCCAGTTCTCTTGATTATCTTGCCGCCGGGAGCGGAAAATTATTGTTTGATTTGGCGCAAGTTGTGAAAGATGAGCCCCGGCCAGATAAATTTGATTTAGAAACCCCACTTGCTGATTTACAACGAGCCCGTTTTTTATCAAGTCAAGCGCAAGAGGTTCTAAGTAAATCTCTGGAAGGAGTGGTTTTTAAGGCAAAGGTCACAGCCGCCAGAGATGCTTTTTCTCAAGTAGATAGAGTTTGCCAAACAGCATTGGAGCTAACCAATCTCATCAGTGATCTGACAGGTAAGGGTAGTGCTAAAACCTACCTGGTTCTTCTCCAAAATAGTACGGAGCTTCGGCCCGGAGGTGGCTTTATCGGCAATTTCGGTCTTATTGAATTTGACGGTGGTCACCTCAAAAATATCTCTGTTGAGAATATTTATACAATAGACGGCCAACTACAGGAAAAAATCGAACCTCCCAAGGAACTTACACAAATACTGGGGGTTGATCAGTTTTATCTTCGTGATTCTAATTGGAGCGGGGATTTTACAGTGAACAGTGCAACCGCCCGCGATTTCTATAAAAAAGAGACTGGTAAGGATGTGGATGGGGTGATAGCGGTGAACTTAAATTTTATCCAAAATGTTTTGGCTAAAATAGGCCCCATCAAGCTTTCTGACTACAATGAAGAGATAACTGACAAGAATCTTTTTGAGAGAGGTGAATACTACAGTGAGGTGGGGTCTTTTGCTGGTTCTACTCAAAAGAAAGATTTTTTTGGAGCGCTAACAAGATCGCTGATCTCCAAGATATTAACAAACATTGAGGTATTAGGCGAGGCTTCTGCGGCTGGCGAATCCAAACAAAAAGAAAACGTTATTTCTTTACCGACGCTTTTGGAGGTCTTCCGTGAAGGTTTTTTTCAAAAGGATATTATGATGACCTTTGATGATCCAAATTTGTCCTCGTTTGTGCGTACTCATAGCTGGGATTGGCCATTGCCGCCGGTAAACTTTGACCCGGCTGACGACTCTTTTGAAACACGTGACTTTTTAGCTCTGGTAGAGGCTAATTTAGGCGCCAATAAGGTCAATCGTTTTTTAGAGAGAAAAATTAACTATGAGGTGGATATTGGCCGCGACGCTGACTTAGTAGCAAAACTTACTGTTGTCTATACCAATACCAGTCAAGCTGACACTTGGCCGGCAGGCAAATACGTTAATTATTTAAGGGTTTATGTGCCCTTTGCAGCCAGCCTTTTTGAATTTAAAAACGGTGACAAAAATGATCCAAGTGCTGTTGAGGTTAGTTCTCAAGGAAACTTGACAGTTTTTGGGACTATGGTGGAAGTGCCGGTAAAATCCTCGCGTGAAGTCACATTTAGCTATAGAATCCCTAAAAATATTAAGCTTGAGAAAGCTCCCTATTATCATCTTTATGTTCAAAAGCAATCCGGAACTGAAAAGGATCCGGTAGAATTTACTTTCAACCTGCCAAGTTATTTAGAGGTTAAATCGGTTAATGACAGCGATGAGCAGGAAGGCAAGCAGAACTTGAGTCTTAAGACTGATCTTTCAACCGATCGCCAGTTTGAAATTGAGGTGGTCAAACGTTGACTCAAGCTGTTTGAATAGCCCTTTTGATATCAACGGTACTGATAGAAGAGGCTAGGGCAGAACTAAGAATCATCAAAAGTATCGCAAGAATGCTTTTACCTGAGAGTCTCTTAACCGCCTTTTGCAGATCTTCTTCGCCGGTTTTTGCCTGAATTTCTTCGATAAATTCTGATCCTCTCGGATCTTTCTTGATGGCTGCTTCAATGGCTGCTGCTCCTCCATCATAATTGGCAATAATCGTGGCTTCGTTTTCTGTTATATCGCCAGTTTTTAATCTGGCGCGAAGAAGTTCCTCGATAGCTCTCGGCCCCATCTTTTCAATAAACTCTTTGTCGGTAAGGAGATTAGTAACTTGCTCGTCGGTTAAAAGTCGCTCACCGGTTGTTGGATCCCGGCCAGCGTCCAATAGTCCTTTAACTACGTGAAGAGAGTTTCCTGATTCAACATATTTTTGATAATCTCCGTCGATTACCTCACCTTTTGGTAGGCCAGGGACCCAGACTTCTTTGGTCCTAACACCCAAGAGCCCTCCTCTTTTTTCCTTATGAGGTTTTCCTACATATCGTCCTCTGATTCCTGAAATGAAGGCCTTCTCGGCTGTGTCTTGAGTTTGGGCAATCTCTTCCTCAAGCATCTTATTCAAACTTTGTTCGGCGTTCGTAATTTTATCTTCTAAATAAGCAAATGTTCCATCTCGTAGAACATTTCTCAATCCGGCTACAAATTCCTCCTCAGCTTGGGATCTTTCCAGTGAGACACCGTCTAGTTCAGCTTGTGCCAACGAATGATCTCTTATAGTTTCATTTACTGCCTTTTCAAGATCGATTCTTTGCTGTTCAAGTTGTCCTCTAGTTTCTTGTAATTCAGCTTTTTCTCTTTGAAGAGCTTCTCTTATAGAAAGATCTCTTCTAATAGTACTTATTTCTCTTCGATATTTATCTACTTCTGCCCTCTTGTCACCAAGTTGAGAAGCCATCTCGGGTAACGCCTTTCCTTTAACAGCAAAAGCTAGTTGAGTATTTTCCAGGTCTCTTAATCTGGCTTGGGCTTCCTCCGATAATCTTTCAAGCTCTTCTAACCTGGCAGTTTGATCTGGTGCTTCCCTTTCGAGTTTTTCCAGCTCTTGCAGTTTTGTTCCTTTACTGCCACCCGTTGCTGTCCTATCTTCGAATTGTTCTAGTCTTGCTGTAACGTTGTCTCGCTCACCGTTATTGTGAGCTAGGCTTCTCTCGGCTTGCCCTTTTTTTGTTTTAGTAGCTTCCAACTTGGCTTGAGCAGCTACCACGTCTATACTAATTATCCTTGACTCTCCTGTGGCTTCAGAACGCGCTTCCCTAATCCGTGCGATAAAATCAGGGTCTTTTAAAAGGCGAGTGACTTCATCGTTAATCTGATCAACAGACAGATTCCACCAGAGTCTTTCTGCCTCGGGCAAGCGTTTTAATACGTCTCTTACTTGGTCAATAGCGTTTTTTCTTTGATCTGGGGATAAACTGTCAATACCTTTTTCGACAAGTGCTTGATTGAGGGTATTCCAACGGTTAGCCTCTTCAAATCTTCTTTGCTGTTCTGGAGATCTTTTAATCGATCCTCCAGAGTCTTTTTCTCCTGCTATATTTCTTTCAATCAAGTGTTGCCGGTCTGCGAACGGCTGCTTCAACAACAGCTGATCTTTGCTCGGTTGTTAGAGTAGGTGCCATTTTATTTTTCAGTGACCGTTTTGGCTAAATTTATTGCCTCAGTTACCTTGCCACTCTTGGCAAGATTTAAAACTTCTTGTTCAATTTGATCTTCTTTGGCTTCAATCACTTCACCTCTTTCAAGTTGTTCAAGGCCTTCGAAGAATGGCCATTTTTGCGAGAGATCATCCAAAAATTTGATCATTTGCTCCTGGTTTTGTACCGGGTCAATGTGAGTAATTACAAAATCAGCGATATTAGGCAGCTCAGCTTCGGTGACCTTGTTGTTTTCTAGGGCGTTGATTATTTCTTTGAGAATTTTT
>Ga0075770_119_pt1 | contig 17227 bp, 16 predicted proteins | sample RifGroC1_FD_67863 | JGI IMG/M metagenome (GOLD analysis project Ga0075770, IMG submission 67863) | Microgenomates bacterium GW2011_GWC1_40_35
ATCCATATTCGGTGCAATTACTGCACAGATCTGGCTCTTTCTGACCATTTTTTCAATCTCTCGTCTATCCTCTTCAGTTACAGTTGTACCCATCACAAATGGAATATCTAAACTGGTGTAGTGAATAACATTTACGGGTGCACTTTGTGACGTTGTAAAATCAACAGCGATTGTCCCTGATTGGAGATCAAAAGGACAATAATCAACCAGATAGACTCTTCGTTCGCCATATTGTTGAACAGTCCTCCTGTGTCTTGCCGAAGTCATGGCATATCTCGACAGATCGAAGTGTTCATTCTGCGCCAATTGTCCGGCAACTAGCGTGGCCATTCTTCCAGGAAGGCCTGAGACAAAAACTGGTATCCTCTGCTCACGGACTTCCGTTTCTCTTACTTGTGTTTGTCCTACAAATTCAGTCATGTTGACTGAATTAAAATACAAACATAAAAATTAGTCAAATTTTTAACAAATATTGACAAATTTAATATATTATGTTAAATTCTTAACATGATATCAATTTCTCAAGTAGCAGAGGAACTTATAAGAAGAGCTCCATCTCTGGAAACAGCTCTAGCTTCAGACATAATCAACTACTCCTCTCTAGCCCGCAACCTTAAGCCACAAATTGAGAAAAAGCTCCTTAAAGAGGTCAAAGAAGGCGCCATCGTCATGGCCTTAAAAAGGGTGTCATTAAAGCTGAGAGAGAGCCTGCCTAAAGGTGAAGAGATTTTAAATATGCTCGGAGATATTACAATTCGCTCTAATTTAGTCGATTACACCTTTCTTAGCTCTCCGACTTTAGGAATCGCCCAGAACAGGATAATTGAAAAAACGAAGGATCGTAAAGACATTTTTATGACAATCACCCATGGTATAAGCCAGATAACTATCGTAGCCAGTCAGTCACTCGAGGCAGATATAAAAGAGATTTTCAAGGCTGAAACTCCAATCTGCACTCTGGAAAACCTTTCCTCTCTTACTATCAAGATTCCCCTTGAGGCGACTAAAATGCCGGGGGTTCTCTATTCAATTCTTAAGCTTCTAGCTTGGGAAGGGATTAGCCTTACTGAGATGATTTCTACCTTCACGGAATTATCGATTATACTTGATAATAAAGATATTGAAAGGGCATTTTCGCTACTTAAAAATCCTTAATTATAATTTCTTAGCGTACTGGGCAGAGATCCAGCCTTGCTTACCTGCAAATTTCACTTGAACCCAGTCTTTGGTTTCCTGAACAACTTCCAACTCATCTCCGGTCTTAACTCTGCCGATCTCAGCTGCTGTTAGCGACGGCTCTCTGCGTACTCTCAAAAAGCCAAGTGACGTAGCCAAAACTTTAACTTTTTCAATCTGAGGCAAAGGAACCGGTGAAGACTGGGGGGTTTTGGCTTCCCAATTAAGCGGCCATTTATAGTCATATTTGCTTCACCAGGTAATGATGAAACAAACAAGCCTCTCTTACCAGAATCGAGCCAGAGCGTTTCACCGGATTGAGCTAAAAAATTATTGGACAGCTCTCGATTAACGACTGTTAGAGTTCCGCCGGTTAAAACAATTTTATCAACATAGCTCGCCTCCGAAGCAGTGATTTTTAAAAGATACTCACCGCTTTTAATTTGATCAGAAAAAAATGGCGTTTTGCCGATATGCTTACCGTCTAAAAAAATCGAAGCCTCAGGCACGGAGGTGACCTGGAGAGCCGCGGGTTTATTTGAACCGACTGCAGAACAGCCAGAGAGAAGGAAAACAATTGACAAGTGACAAGTAACAAGTAACAAGTACTTTAAGAATTTAGCTTTAGTCGTTAGTCTTTTGTCATTTGTCGTTCGATGGGGCATTGAACCTAAGTTAACACTTCACACACGTTCGGTGCAACCTCCAAAGGCACCTTCCTCCTGTATAGTGAGGTACTGGGCAGTCTCAGGACTATGAGGCTTGACATTGTGGTGGAAATTTGCTATACTTGCCATTTGTAAATTCCCCACTATGGGCCAAAAGCCCAAGTATCCCTTAATTCTTTTTATAGGGGGTTCTTGTGGCTTTCTGCTCATAAAAAGGAATTTAACATGAAGATAAGAAAAGTCAAAGAAGTAATCATACGTCACGCCGCAAGATTCTTCAAAAGACAAAAGCGGCTTGTTAAGTCCTATATGGCCACAGACCAACATATCAAGGCTGGCCGAAGGCTAGCCAAGATGGAAGTCAAAAAGGCGCTCTCAATTGGTCTGGAATTCCTGCACAGACAAGTTAAGATCAGGCCAAGAATAAGGCTATTTTCAAAATTTGTTCTTATTCTTATAGTCGCCTATATTTTCTCCCATGAAGCTATCGCTTACCTCAAGCCTAAAGAGGCCCAAATTAAAATTGGGGGCCAGCAAATTTTAGTGGCTGACCCTAAAGAAACTACCAAACCAGATAGCGAAACAGGCCTTGAGGCCATCGTTACTTCAAGGCGATCCCCGTTTGAATTTAAAAGACCGGTTGAAAGTGGCTACCTTTCTCAAGGTTATAGCACCTATCACCGTGCAAACGATATTGCTACAGCCTTGGGTTCGCCAATTCACCCTCTCGGCTCTGGAATAGTCGAATTTGCTGGAAAGCTCGTTGATGGAAAGGGTAATGTAGTCATTGTAGACCATGGAGACGGTTTAAAGTCACTTTATGCCCATATGGGCAGGATCGATGTTGGTGTCGGTAATATGGTCAATAGTAGTATGACAATCGGTACAGTCGGCCTTACCGGCCATACAACAGGACCCCACGTCCATTTGGAAATCTACGACAACAGCCTAATGATTGATCCAGCAAGTGTCCTGCCAGACTAAGAGCTCAAAGACTAAAGTCTTAATAATTTCTAATTGACCTAATTACTAAATAAATTCTAAACACTAAACTCTAAATTCTAAATAATTTCAAAAATCAAATGTTCAAAAAAGATAAATTTATTTAAAAATTGAATTCAACGGGATTGCCTACATGCTCAATGACAATTTCCCTCTGGTCGAAACCGGCAGTAATAATCACCAGATGGCCGGTATTAAATAAAAAACGCTGCCAAAAAGACTGCTCAACTGTCACATGGGTAATCGCAGTTAAAGGTGCCGTAACAATCTTTCTGGCAAAAATTCCACGGATAATTAAAAAACGACGATTAGTTAAGGCATAAGTGTATGACTGGCGCATACGAATAAGGTGGGAATATTTAGAAGTGTTGTAAATAAGTAGAATTAATGATGGAACACTTAAAAACTTCACCCAGGAATATGCAGGAATCTGGATAAAACCAACAAAAACTGCCACCGAGCCATAAAAAATAAGAAGAGGCAAAAATAATAGCAAAAAAAGCATCAACAGAAAATATCGCTGCCCGATTGTAGTAACCAGAACAATCCTTTCTCCCTGGCTTAAAAATTTAGAGAGTCTTTTCTTCTGGCTTTTTGAGGGTAACTTGTGGGCCATATTCTATACTCCAGTTTAGCACAGATACAGCAGATACAATTGACAACTGACAATTGACAACTGACAATTAATAGGGGGCCTAGGATAAGTCTAATTTGTCATGGAACAACCATTACTTTCCAGAATTTTAGCCAAAATTGGTATAGCAATTTTGGCAGTAGCACTAGCCGATCTTCTGTTTGTTAATTATTGGCTAATTAAGACTGAAAATCTCAAAGGTGAGCCAGTTAGCGAGAATGGCATACAGCTATCACGAGTCATTGATCCAAAATCCGAGTCTTCACCCTTGTCCTTACCTTCGTCGTCACCGTCCCCAACTAAATCCTCATCTGCACAACCGTCACCGATTGTCAAAACAGAAACTGTTATCGAAAAGCAAACCCAGACAATTATTCAAACTGCCCAAAAGGAACTTTTTATTCCAATAGGATCAGGTTTTACCAAAAGTAATAGCTATGAAGATTTGGCCGGGCTTGAAGTAACAATCGATACCAGCAAATATTCGGCTATTGATTCGATAGTTTTTGAAGCTTCTCTCTGGGTCGAGGATGGCAACGGTAAGATGTATGCCCAACTTTATAACTGGACTGATAAGCATCCTGTCTGGCTTAGTGAGATTACAACAGTCTCTGCAAAAGGGATTTTGACAACTTCACAGAAGATTAATCTTGAAAAGGGTTCAAGAGTTTACAAAATTCAGGCCAAAACCGACTTGACAAATTTTGCCGCCCATGTAGAAAATGCTAGAATAAAAATTACCTTACGGTAATTTAAATTTCTAATTTCTAAATCCTAAATCCTAAACAAATCCAAATGAGGGAAAGTACTAAATTCAAAACAATTTTTTTTGATTATTTGAACATTTGAATTTTGATATTGTTTAGAGTTTAGAATTTATCCTGCTTTAGTCCTTAGTCGTTAAGCGTTAGACTAGAAGAAAAATGGCAAATAAAAAACTACATAAAGAACTTCTCAAACAGATGATTACGCTTTCAACTTCAGGTTTTGGCTTGGTTCAGGCATTATCTCCAGGTTCATCTACGCAATCATCATCACGGCCTTTGCCGTCTTTATCACCTACCAGCTGACTAAGATTGTGAAAGAAGATTAGGAGTTCTAAATATGGGAGCACGGCAGGCTAGAACGATTAATTGATCAACCATGCAATTTGGCACTCTTAGCCACAAAGGAACAAGTTTTCCAGTTCGCACTAAGGACTGTAAACAACTATCACCATTATCCTTGAATGATAAAGTTTGTCGGCACTCATAACTCGCAGCATTACTTAGACCGTGGTGAACTATTGTTTTTAAACGCCAGCGGTCAACTTCCATTTTGCTCCATTGACCATTTGGGACCCTTCTCCCGTGAGGCCTATCCTCAGGATAAAAACTCCCTACTCTAGTGCTACTTCGAAAAAATCTCTCAACTGCCATTTTAATTATTAATTTAGGCAGATTTATATATCTGTAAAGATCTAGGCAGGTTGTGGAGATGTTGTCAAGAGGTTAGTATTCGCCCATTCCGCCGGGGGGCATGGCTGGAGCTTTCTCTTTTTCAGGAAGATCCGTTACTAACGCCTCGGTGGTCAAAATCATCATCGCAACCGAGGCTGCATTCTGAAGAGCTGTGCGGGTAACTTTAACAGGATCAATGACACCGGCAACAACTAAATCTTCAAATTTATCCCTGACTGCCCATCCGGAATCTACGCCGGCATTTTGGGCGATCATGGCCAGGGGTTTTTCAAGAGCCTCCCGGACAATTTCGACACCAATTCGCTCATCGGATTTATCTGCAACTGCCAGTTTATCAAGTACTTTCATCGCCCGAACCAGAGCGACTCCTCCACCTACAACATAGCCTTCTTCAACTGCCGCTTTTGTAGCATGAACGGCATCATCTACTCTCTCTTTCTTTTCCTTAAGCTCAACTTCCGTAGCCGCACCGACATTAATTACAGCAACTCCGCCTGAAAGTTTGGCCAGTCTTTCTTCCAACTTTTCTTTATCAAAATCAGACTCGGTGGTAGTAAGCTCGTTTCTAATCTGCTTGATTCTGCCCTCAAGTGCGCTCTTTGTTCCTTTGCCGCCGACAATAATCGTATTGTCTTTGTCGGAAATCACTCTTTCGGCTTTTCCCAGATCCTCAACAGTTACGGATTCCAGCTTCCTGCCCATATCTTCGGAAATAACAACCCCCCCGGTTAAAGTAGCGATGTCCTCAAGCATTTCCTTGCGTCTGTCGCCAAAACCCGGGGCTTTAATTGCCAGAACATTGAAGGTACCGCGAAGCTTGTTGACAACCAAAGTTGCCAAGGCTTCTCCTTCAACCTCGTCGGCAATAATAACTAAACTTTTAGAGATTTTTACAAAATTTTCCAAAAATTGCAGAAGATCGTTAAGAGAGGAAACTTTCTGGTCGGTAATGAGGATATGGGCGTCTTCGATGACTGATTGCATTTTGTCAGGATCAGTTACAAAATAAGCAGAGACAAAGCCCCTGTCAAACTCCATTCCCTCTTTATATTCAACAGAAAGTTCCAATCCCTTGCCTTCCTCGACGGTAATGACGCCATCCGGTCCGACCTTTTGCAGAGCTTCGGCAATCATTTTGCCAATTGCGCCATCGGCGGCCGAAATTGTGGCGATTTTTTCAATTTCGGATTGATCTTCGACTTTTTTGGCCATTTTCTTAAGTTCGGCAACAACGGCCTCTGTTGCTTTCTCAACTCCCCTTTTGATTACCATCGGATTGGCACCGGCAGTGATATTTTTAAGGCCTTCTTCAACCATTGCCCGGGCAAGAACAGTCGCGGTAGTAGTGCCGTCACCGGCGACATCGCTAGTCTTGGAAGCGGCCTCTTTGACTAAAGAAGCACCCATATTTTCAAAGGGATCTTCAAGTTCAATTTCTTTGGCAACGGATACGCCGTCATGGACAACATTGGGAGCACCCCATTTCTTATCAAGAGCTACATTTCGGCCTTTAGGACCAAGTGTTGTAGCAACAGCTGATGCCAGCTTGTCAACACCAGCTTTTAGTTTTGTTCTTGCTTCTTCTGCGTAAAGTAATTGTTTAGCCATAAAATTATTTTTTACCTAATAGTTTCTGGAATTTATCTAATTGTTTTCTTTTTTTAACATCCGGATATTTACTGACAAATCTTTCGGATAACTCCATAAGTTCTCCTTCGGACTTATTACTACCTATTACAATCGCCATTAAGTCTTCGAATTTAATCAGTAAAAGTTCTTTCCCTCCAGATTTAATCTCATTGCCACCCCATTTTTTATAAACTACTTTATCGCCGACTTTAACCGGACATTTGATAGTTTTGCCTTCCTCGACAAGATCTGCTCCACAAGCCAGAACTTTGCCCTCTTGAGGTTTTTCTTCGGCAGATTCAGGCAGAATAATCCCAGAGGCAGTTTTAGTCTCTTTAGGAGCAGGTTCGATTAATACGTATCCGGCTAAAGGTTTTAACATTTTATGACTAAAGTCTAACGACTAATGACTAAAGCTCTATATCTGCGTCTTTAGTCTTTCGACAATAAATTTGGGCAGATTTTTGAATAAAGTCACGAGCACTTCCATGTCGTGACTGCTAATATTTTAGCAACGATTTTTAATTTGTCAAGCCCCGAACTTTGGAGTTCGGGTCGCAGACCCATCATAATCGCCCTTTGAGCCGTGAGAAGTAAGATTAGTTGGGTCAAGCGGGTAAAAAGAATTCGTAGTCTGTTGAAAACCTTGTTATTCTTCGAACAACGTGAGAAGTCTGACAGTTCTCGCTACGGAGAGTATCAGACGGTACTCTCCTACACTCGAACAATATGCAAAGCATGTTGTTCTCGTCCTGAGTTTTAACGAAGGGCTCGAACAATAAGGGTTTTCAACGATCTCAGGAAAGAATTTGTAAAAAAGCTCAAAACAATATAAAATTCTAACCTTTAAATGGAAAGAGAAACTTCTAACTTCACGATAATCACAAGGAATCCAGTTCTTGCAAAGTGGTTATTAAAAAAATCTGGAGAACAAAAGTTAACCGATATCAGGTCTAGACCTTTCGGCGATGTAACTATTACTCCCTTACCGAATGGCCAACTTGAAATCAGTGCTCCAACACAAAAGGCATATAGTGAATTATTAAAACAAATTAGGGAAGAGGGGGCTATTTCTTCGGAGATTTAAAATTACTAACTGCTTCCATGAATGCAAGATAAAGAGGGTGAGGATGAAGCGGGCGGGATTTGAGTTCGGGATGGAACTGCACACCGACAAAAAACGGATGGTCTTTAAACTCCAAAGCCTCAACCAAATTGCCTTCCTTGGAAGTTGCTGCGATAACCATGCCTTTATCTTCAAAAAGTTTGGCGAATTTACCGTTAAATTCAAAACGATGGCGATGTCGTTCAGAACCGGAAAGTGAATTGTAGGCTTTGGCAAATTTGGTTCCGGTTTTGGCTTTAAAATCCCAAGCGCCGAGACGCATGGTACCACCAAGATTTTTAGATTTGATTTTGGCTTTTTGGTCGGCCATCACATCAATAACCGGATGCTTGGTCTTAGGATTAATCTCAGTAGTATGGGCATCGGTAAAACCCAAAATGTCTCTGGCAAATTCAACAGCTGCCAGTTGCATACCAAAGCAAAGGCCAAAATAAGGAATTTTTTCTTCCCTGGCGAACTTAATTGCCGAAATAATCCCTTCAACCGCCCTTCCTCCAAAACCCCCGGGTACAATCATCCCATCAAAACCCTTTAGAATTTTAGTACCTTCTTTCTCAATTTGCGTTGAATCAATCCAGCGCATTTTGGGTTTAATGTCATATTGGGCAGCAGCATGAAAAATATTTACCGACCATGGCAATTTTGGCTGTTTTTTTGGCAGTCAAGGCCCCGGTTACCATAACTTTCCAGTCAGATAGATTACTTTTTTTAGGTTTAGTGGCTAACTTCTTGAGAATTTTGTTGGAAAGATCCTGATTTTCAAAATTTAGGGGAATTTGATAAATGCTTTCGACATCCGGTGCAGAAATAATATCGTCAGGATCCAACCCGCAGGCAATGGCGATCTTCCCCTTTCTCTTTTCATCAACCGAAACACTTGATCTGGCCAGAACAAAATCCGGCAAGATTCCTGAGGAAGCAAGTTGTTGAATCGACATTTGAGCAGGTTTTGATTTCATTTCTCCGAGCGAAGAAGGAATCGGCAGATAAGTCACGTGGACATGAAGAATATCTTTTGGTTTTTGCAATTTTAGCAAACGATTAGCTTCCAAAAATAACAGATTTTGATATTCTCCAACCGTTCCCCCCACCTCCAATATGACTATATCTGCCCGATTGGTCTTGGCGCACAGGTAAATACGGTTTATAATTTCCCGGGGCGGATCCTGGAAAAACTCAACAGTTTTTCCTTCATAACCTAATGCTCGCTCTCTATCGATTACTGTTTTGAATACCTGACCGGAAGTCATGTAATTTGTCCAGTTAAGGCTTTGGTCTAGAAACCTCTCGTAATTACCCAGATCCTGATCACATTCCATGCCGTCATCGAGTACAAAAACCTCACCATGCTCGATAGGATTTAAAGTGCCGGCATCGACATTAAGATATGGATCGGCCTTGATAGCGGTTACGGCAAAACCGCGGGATTTAAGAATAAGAGCAATTGAAGAGGTGGCAACACCTTTACCGATTCCGGAAATAACTCCGCCTGAAACAAAGATAACTTTGGTATTCATAAAAAAATCCCCCTTCGCTAAAGCTATGGAGGACTCATCCCTCCTTTGCTTATGCTACAGAGGGCTTGCCCTCCGAAGTCTTGACAAGAGGGCCCGCTAATATTCTCTCAAAGCTGGGTTGGGATTGTCAAGAAGAGGCTATTCTCAATTTCCTTAATCGTCTCTTATACTTCGCAATCACCCATTTTTGAGTATCGGCAGGATGGAAGAAGAGCTGATGATCGCCTATCTTTTCTGTCGTGATTTTTGGGCGCATGTACAAGAGCTGAAAACTTTTTAAAAAGTTTTCAGCAAGTGGAAAGTGGAAAGTGGAAAGTGGAAAGAAATTACTTTTTGACTTTGACTTTCGACTTTGACTTTGCACTTCTTCTGGCCTCCAATTCGGCAGATATTTCTTTATCCACTTATTGGCACTTAAAAATCTTCGATAAGTTCCATCCCGATCCCAAAGTGGCTTCATCTGGCAAATCTCGTGAGCAAGGTAAAGATTTGGCGGTCCAATTTTGAGTTGTGACTCATCAATAAATACATTCAAACAAGCTCGATCAGATATTTGCCTTCCTGACGGACTTCTCTTATAAGGCAGAAGTAAGATGTTAGCCAAAAAACGGGTTGTCCAAAGGGTATTTTTCGAGGTAATCAGAACAAGATCAATATCGTCATTTTTATGGCTATTTTCCATCGCCAACGCGCCTGAGATTGCGACAAGCTTCAGAGAAGGAACAACTTTTAGGATTCTGGCAAAAAATTGGGCTCTTTTAATTTTTAGAAGCGAATACTTCTCTCTGAGTTTGCGAAGTTTTACAATTTTTGATCTACCTCTGAGAAAAATGTAACCGTTTTTTGAAACAAGCTTCCTTGTTAAGAAAAGCTTGTTCAACTCTCTTTTTACAGTAAATGCTCTTACTTCAAGATTAATTAAATAATTGTGAATTTCCTGTTGAGTCAGTGGATAATCAAAGATATCGTGATAGGTAAGGGTTGCCAGGATGGACTGAGAAAGAGTCATGAGGGAAGAGTATCATGAGTATTCGAGATACTACAAGTGGACGTAGTTGAACATTCAAAACAAATTTTTGATATTTGAATTTTGAAATTGTTTAGAGTTTAGAATTTAGAGTTTAGGATTTTTGTCTATTGGATCCCAAAGCGACCAAGAATAGACGCAACATTTTTAGCAGTTGTCGAAAGAGCTGTTTTTGCACTGGTACCGTCAGCAACACTATTTATGGCATCCTCATAAGCCTTGATTATTTGATCGTTTAATCCATTGTCGAATGTTCTTGAAGCCATTGGGAAAGATCGCATATAGGCAGCCCCCTTAACATAAGCTCCAGCAATCGGATCCGATTCAAGTGTTGAAGCTAAAGAAACTTTGGGATAAGGCTCCCCTAAAATTCTTCCGGGAGTCCTTGAAGCTTCGCTATAAAGCTTGACTAGATTTTCATCTACTTGTAAAAATTTAATAAATTCCCAGGCTTCTCTCTTATTCGTACTTTTTGCAGAAACTCCTTCTGCCCAATAACTTGCCCACCCCACATTACCCCCTTCAAGTTGGGGAACTGGTGCCACCTTAAACTTTAAAAGAGGATTGAATAATTTAATTTCAGTTGCCCGCCAACTTGGACCAAAATACATAGCCAAATTACCCCCTGCAAAAGCAAAAGTTGAAGAGGGCATTGTTTCATCCCAGACTTGATTCGGGCCCTTTGCGAAATTTGCATAATATTCAAGTGCGTCCGCCGAAGCTTGATCCGTTGGAGATTTTAAATCCCCACCATTTTGTAAAATCATGAGACCTAATATGTCGGAAAAATGGTCAACATTTGAAGCTGTCCCTAAAGCTATACCAGCAGTTCTGATTCCTCCCGAGGGGTCGCGGACTGTAAGTTTAATAGCTGTTTGAGCAAGTTCTGACCAGGTTGACGGTGGCGAGTTAATCCCCGCTGCCTTAAATATATCCTCATTCCAATAAAGAGCAAGGCCGTCTATTTCCAAAGGAACTCCAACGAATTTCTTGTCATTATTTCTTAAATCAAAGAAAACTGTTGGATAAAAATTCTTCTTAAAATCACTAGTCGAGACTATATCAGAGGGCACAGGGTCTAGAATATCTTTTAACATCGGGACCCAAGTATTGTGGAAGCGAAATAAATCTGGTCCCTCCCCGGATCCTATTTGACTTTGTAGAGATTCGCGATATTGCTGTGGACTTCTCTTTTCATAAACGATATTGACATTTGGCTTTATTTTTTTGTATTCATTGATAACTTGATTAATGGCATTTGCGTCTTCCCACAAACCCCAATATCTTATAGTTATTACCTCCTCTTCCTTACCTCCCGGTAAAAGAGAACAACCGCTTAAAACTAATGAGAATAACAACGGTAACAAGAGAACTTTTACCAAATTGGGCATTTCAGGTTTCTTGAAAAAAAAGGTATATTGTTTAACTCTATGATATCATAATAAAGCCCGTATTAATCATATCTCAAGTCCTTGTGCGCTTAGCTTATCTCAATCTCAAAAAAATTCCCCTACTTCTGTATGCAATTGCTTTTCTATTAACTCTTTTTATAAGTTACAATCTTGCCTATTTTAATAAAACTTTGCCTAATACTTATATCGGTAGCCAATCAGTCTCAGGCAAAACCAAAGAACAACTTGAAGACCTTTTAACAGCAAGGATTGAATCCCTCGAAAAGGGAAGTGTAATTTTTGAGTTTGAGGACAATAAATTAGAAACAGACTTAAAATCATTGGGAGTTAATTTTGTAAAGGGCGCTTCTTTACAACAGGCGTGGAGTCAGAGAAAGTCTGTTAATTTTTTAGAAAAAACCCAGATTACACCCATTTATCATATAGATTTCCCCGAGCTAAATAATTTCTTAGATACAAAACTAAGTTTATACGAAACTAAGGCTAAAAACGCTTCAATTAATTTTGAGGGAGGCAAAATACAAATATCCCAAGAATCTCAAGGGAAAGTAATTGACCGATCAGCTCTGTTGTTTAAGTTGCGCGAGAAAATAGAAAATCTTACCATGTCACCGATTATTCTAAAACTCATTGATGATCAGCCTCAAATAAATGCTTCTCAAGCCCAATCCGCCTTAAATAAAGTTGAAACATTAAATAATCAACAAATTGTACTCACTTATGAGCTCGATTCCTGGAAATTATCAGGTCAAAATTTACTCTCAATATTAAAATTCTATCCATACGGTCAAAAACAGGGATACACTGAAAAATTTACCTTCTACGATGAACCAACAATTGTTAATTCAGTAAAGTTAGTTGATTCACCGCAACCAAAGCTAAATGTTAACCTAGATAATGATAAACTTGATGGTTTTATCAGCACTATCGCAAATTCGATCGATCAGCCAACAACAAACGCTACATTAAAATTTGCAAGTGGTAAGGTTATCGAATTTACTCCGGCAAGAAATGGGCTGAAGTTAGATAGACGAGAGACTAAAAATCTTATTTCTCAAAAAGTTTCAATTGATAATTTTAGTGAAGGAAAAGATATTAATATTACTCTCCCAGTCACTATTCAAGTCGCTAAGATTGCTAATGAAGATATAAATAATTTAGGAATAAAGGAACTGATAGGCCGAGGAGTCTCATATTTTGCCGGCTCAATTGCTAATAGAGTCTATAATTTATCTCTTGGTTCTCAAAGAATAAGCGGAACATTGGTTAAACCCGGAGAGACTTTCTCTTTCAATCAGTCAGTTGGGGAAGTTACTGCCTCTACGGGTTATAAACAGGCTTATGTAATTTCAAAAGGAAGAACGGTTTTAGATGACGGCGGCGGTATGTGTCAGGTTTCGACCACAGTTTTTCGTGCTGCTTTAAATGCCGGCTTACCAATCGTTTCAAGAACTGCCCATGCTTACCGGGTTGGTTATTATGAACAAAAAGGATTTAAAGCTGGCTTGGACGCAACTGTCTGGGCCCCGTCTGTTGATCTAAAATTTAAAAATGACACCGACAAACACATACTCGTCCAAGCGGTCGTGGACAGAACAACCTCAAAACTTGAAATTGATATTTACGGAACAAACGACGCAAGAAGAGTTGAAATCAGCGATCCTGTAATCTCAAATCAAAAACCACCTCCTGAAGATAAGTATGAAGAAGATCCGACATTAGCAAAAGGTACGGTTAAACAAGTCGATTTCGCCGCATCTGGTGCAACCTCAGTTTTTACCAGGAAGGTATTCAAAGCAAACGAACTAATTATTGATGATACATTTAAATCTGTATACCGACCTTGGCAGGCAGTATACTTAGTAGGAACAGGAGGATAGTTTGAAAAAAGATCTAGCAATTATCTTTGGTTTATTTCTTTTGATTGTAGTGCTTTTGATATTTGGAAAAGGATTTTCAACAGCAAGTTATCTTGGACTCCAAAATCAAACCCAACAAAGAAAGGATTCAGTATCAGTATCAGCTAAGGCTCTCATCATTCAAGCTAAAGTTGTCACCAGTCCGGGTGACCGGAAAAAAGGGCTTTCAGGTCTAGATTCACTACCTCTAAATCAGGGAATGCTTTTTGTATTTGAAAACAAAGGCACCTATGGATTTTGGATGAAGGATATGGAGTTTGCTATTGATATTATTTGGATCGATGAAAATAAAAATATTGTAGATATTGTCGAAAACGCAGCTCCACAACCTGGTAAAAAAGAGAAAGAGCTGACAGTTTATAAACCGAGAAACGACGCTCTTTACGTACTCGAGGTCAATGCAGGACTATCCAATCTAAATAATCTGCAAATCGGTGATAAAGTCGCCTTTGAGTTGTAACCAAACCCTAATCTAATTATCCATTATGATTATCCTAGGCATCGAATCTACTTGTGATGAGACAGGAGCTACCGTCGTTGAAAATGGACGAAAGGTCCTATCAAATATTGTCTCCTCATCAGTAAAACTACATAATAAATATAAAGGTATAGTCCCGGAAATAGCCGCAAGAGAACAAGTTCGCGTTATCATCCCAGTTGTTAACGAAGCTTTGGCAAAAGCATTCGGATCAATTCGGAGTAATAATTCGTACAAATTCGGATGTCACATTGACGCTATCGCTGTTTCTTATGGCCCGGGACTTATCGGATCGCTTCTGGTCGGAGTTGAAACGGCTAAGACTTTAGCTCTCATTTGGAAAAAACCTTTGATTCCTGTTAATCATTTGATCGGACACGTGTATGCCAATTGGTTAACTGTTAATAGTTCACAGTTGACAGAAAAAAACCGTGAACCGTTAACCATGAACCATGAACCAATGTTCCCTGCCGTTGCCCTCATTGTCTCCGGCGGGCACACAGATTTACTACTGATGACTGATCATATGAAGTTCAAATGGCTAGGAGGTACACTTGACGATGCAGCCGGTGAAGCATTCGACAAAGTTGCAAGAATTTTAGGTCTTGGATATCCAGGAGGACCGAAGGTCGAGCGAATCGCTCGACAATGGACAATGGACAATGGACAATGGACAATCAAATTACCTCGCCCAATGATAGATTCAAATAATTTTGATTTTTCATTTTCGGGACTAAAGACTGCCGTCGCAAATTTGGTTCACAGCTCACAATTCACAGTTCACAGCCGAGAAGAAATTGCCTATGAATTTCAAAAGGCAATTGCCGACGTTCTAGTTACAAAAACAATTAACGCAGCCAAAAGATTTAATGTCAGAGAAATTCTTTTAGGTGGGGGAGTTGCGGCAAATTCCGTCCTTCGCCAACAGCTCACAGACCACTGCAGAGGACTAAACATTCCCGTTAAATTTCCACCTGTAGATCTTTGCATCGATAACGGCGCAATGATTGCTGCAGCAGCTTTTTTTAATAGGAAAATTCAGAGTCCCCAAAAACTACAAGCAGATACCAGCTTATATTTTGCTCCAACTAAAATATAGATTTCCAATCTAAGATCTTTTGCTTTAATATATGAGTAATAACATTTCTTTACACGTGACGGTAAAATGAGAGTCCGGCACATGAAAAGAAATTATCAACTTACATGAAATTTAACACAAATCCGCCAGCCGGCGGAGAAAAAGAAATCTATGACTTTTGGCAAAAAGAAAATTTGTTTCGGGCAACTCCAACATCATTTAAAAAAGCCTACTCGCTTTTGATTCCTCCACCAAATTTAACTGGAGAATTACATCTCGGTCATGCAATGCAACATTCAATTCTAGATGCAATTTCCAGATTTAAAAGAATGCAAGGGTATGATGTTTTATTACTGCCCGGAGTCGATCATGCGGGAATCTTATTTGAAGCAACCTTCGATAGAGAACTTGCCAAGAAAAATTTAAGTAAAGAAAAACTTGGCCGCGATGAGTGGTTAAAGAGAGCTTGGAAATTTAAGGAAGAAGTATACAACTCTGTATCCGCCAGCTGGAAGATCATGGGCCTTTCCGCCGACTGGTCAAGGGAAGTTTTTACTTTAGACCTCGGACCACAAAAGGCAGTCTTTAACGAGTTCAAAACATATTATGAAAGGGGACTAATTTATAAAGGGCCTTACATTGTTCAGTGGTGCCCTAAATGCAATACAGCAATTGAGGATGTCGAATTGGAGTACAAAGAAAGGAAAGAAGAACTTTATTTTGTCTGTTATAAAATTCAGGGGACAAAAGATGAATACATTGAAGTAGCAACAACCAGGCCGGAAACAATTTTCGCAGACAGTGGAATTGCCATCTATCCTAATCACCCGAAATTTAAAAAATACATCGGCAAAAAGGCACAAATTCCTCTCTCCCCAATTATTTCTGACTTTGTTCCAATTTTTGAAGACTCGCGAGTTGAGAAAAAGTTTGGTACTGGGGCTCTAAAAGTTACCCCAGGGCACGATATTTTGGACTACCAAATCGGTAAAGATCACGACCTGAAGATTCGTCAGGTCGTTGATAAAAAAGGTCGCATGACTGAACTTGCAGGTGAAAAGCTAAAAAGTCTTAAAGTAAACAGAGCGAGAGAAAAAGTTATTGAAATTTTAAAAAATAATAACGCCTTAGCCAGCGTAAAACCTTATAAACATTCTGTTGCTATCTGCGAAAGATGCAAAAGCGTTGTTGAACCATTAATTTCTGAAGAATGGTTTGTAAAAGTAGATGCCCTGGCAAAAGGAGCAATTAAAGCGATAAACGCCGGTAAGATAAAATTCTTACCAAAAAACTATGCCAAAATTCTAGTCGATTGGCTATCTGATATTCATGACTGGTGTATTTCCAGATCCCTCTGGTGGGGACATAGAATTCCAGTTTGGTATCCTTCGGCTCGCTCCGCTCGCTCAGGACAAGTTGCTGATATACAAGTTTCCCTAGAATCACCCGGACCGGGTTGGATACAGGATGAACAGGTTTTGGATACATGGTTTTCCTCTGGAATTTGGCCACTTTCAACTCTAGGTTGGCCTGACGCCAAAACAAAGAATTTAATGCTAAAAAAATATTTCCCTTGGGATTTTGAAATTACTGCCCCCGAAATTAAATACTTATGGATTGCCAGAATGATTATGATAAGTGTTTATTTTATAGGCGATATTCCTTTTAAAGAAATGTTCTTTCATGGAATGCTTAGAGATCTTCAAGGACGCAAATTCTCAAAGTCCTTAGGCAATGGGATTGAACCTACATATTTGATCGACAAATGGAGTGTTGATGCTACGAGAATGGCACTTTATACCTATAGTATTCCAGGGCGTGATGGACGAGTTTCTCGCGAAATTCTTGACGAGCGGGGAAAAAATTTCAGGAATTTTGCGACTAAACTTCAAAACATCTCAAAATTTGTTCTTGACCTTGCACCTGAACCAGTACATTTCGCGGGAGTTAGTACTACTCATCTCTCTCCGAAACATAAAGATGATAAATGGATTTTTGATGAACTTAATCAAACTATAAAAAATGTGACACACCATTTGAAAAAAATTGAACTTCACTTGGCAACCGAGGAAATTTATGAATTCGTCTGGCACAAATTTGC
>Ga0075770_124_pt1 | contig 17225 bp, 15 predicted proteins | sample RifGroC1_FD_67863 | JGI IMG/M metagenome (GOLD analysis project Ga0075770, IMG submission 67863) | Microgenomates bacterium GW2011_GWC1_40_35
GTACAATCAAGATGTGGATGGGCATTGGCAACTGTCACTCCTCCATGTGTCGCCCAACGGGTATGACCCAAAGCTAGTGATGAGTGATAAGTGATAAGTGATGAGTCAATTTTTGAGTCACCAATCTTACCGATATGTTTCTCTATCACTAACTTATCACTTGTAACTTGTGACTTGTCACTTTTCACAGCTATTCCCCACGAATCATAACCCCGATACTCAAGCCGCTTTAAACCTTCAAAAACTATTTTCGGAGCATCAGTGCGAGGACCAACGTACCCAAAAATTCCACACATATGGAAGAAATTTTACCCTTTATTAGTTTTTTTTGGCAAATCAGAACTATTTACCACAATCAGATATGTCAGAGCAAAGATTAGTTTTTGAGACAATAGTTATATCCTTCGGGTGGACTCTCATTGCAGGTTGCACCAGAATGACCTGATATTTCTTGATCGCTTTCGTTTTCCAGCTTCGCCCAAAGTACAAAAGATTGACCGTTATCAAAAATTTCATATAAATAATTTGATATTCCCTCAGACGGTGTTGGACCCGGAGTTGGTGAGATCTCCGGAGTGGGAACTGGGGTAGAGGTTGGAGCCGGCGTTGATGTAGGTGTTGGCAAAACATCACCAGTCGTAAAACTTCTCTTGGACCATAGACTATCTCCGGCAGCATTAGTTGCCCTTACACGCCACCAGTATGTGGTATTTGGCAAAAGACCACCTGGCAAAACACTACCAACCTCAAATGAAGTTGTAGTAAGCCCGCCTTGATTAATAATCGTCGGGGTAAAGTTTTCAAGAAGTGATACATGAACCCGGTAGGTATCCGCACCGGCTGACGGATTCCAGGTCAAAGTTGGACTTGTTGAAACATTAATTTCTCCATCTGTTGGCGAAATCAAAGCAGGTTTTGGTGGAACTGAAGGTGTTGGTGCCAGTGTGGGTGTGGGGGTAGGTGTAGGCGCCAAACCACAATACGGGTCAGCATATACCTGTGCAATCGACGAATCCTCCGCCCAGCGTCCTCCTCCTCCTTCTCCCCACTTACCGCTAATAGGTGCCGCCAGTGTACACCACGCCTCATGCTCCTCAATATTATTATCGGTATCCAAAGGATCATACTGCCAGCCGGTCATTCCGTCATGGGCCAAGTAAAAGTTTGCTTTGACATCGTCATAAATAGGTTTAAGATTCGTGGGCCAATTTGCAACTAAATCATCCATAGGCATTGCCCAGGTAAAACCCATCATTGCTCTATCAAGCATGTTACCGGATATTATGGCGCCGTAATTATTTTGGACTAAACTAAGAGGGCTTGGGCCATGCTTTGCATGCATCACAGCCAAATACCATGTTGGTATCGCGCTGTAGGCATCGGCGATCCAATCCCGCATAGTTTGATAATAACTGGATTGAGTGTAACCTTCGGCATTAAACGATGATGACGGCAGCGTCCCCGGCTGTGTAGGGTCTAGATCTTGAGTAACTGGATCTACTTGTGGAAGCTCGGGGGGGCAATAAGAAAATTTCGCGTCTTTAGTACAGTAAATTCCAATCGGTAATCCGGCGGTGTTTTTTCTAAAATAATTTGTATTATTCGGGTTTTGTACAGCTACGAACTCTTCTGTATTAACGATATTTGGAGCTGGAACAGAAATGAAACTTATTGCGGCACCAAGATCCGCCCTCTGGACGGTATAATGATAATAAAGTGCTTCTAAAAACTCTTTTTCCTTGTTCCTGTAAGTCGCATCCATCATCCAAGGGAAGCAATTCCAGGTAGAACCTTCCGGGGCTCCTCCTGGTTTAATGTATTTAAACCAGCAAACCGTTTTAACGTTGAGCTGGGTTCTTAGCCAATCAGGGGAACTCGACCCGGCGTATATTCTTAACAGCCCTTTTTTGCCGGCGCCTTTAAGTTCTGTCAGCTTATTATCAAGGTAATTCCAGTTGTAAACGTTATCTGAGGTTTCGATTTTTGACCACTGCTGCCTTAGCATATAACCTGCCGCAAATGGCCTATTATATTTAATCGGGTCAAGGTTAGATTCAAAGCCCAACGCCCCCGTTCCTATAAAGGTTCCGAAAGCCAGTGTTGGTAAATCAGCAGCTGAAGCAACTTGCCCACGTGCCGATTCTGCTTTTTCTTTCTTGAGAAATTGCTTGGGGAGATTAGCCAGATTACCAATTATTCCTGCTTGTGTCGGATCTATTGGCAGTTGCTCAATGTAACCGCCTTGCACAAGTTGCGGAATCCAGTCCGCATAAGTTTTTGAATCAGAACTTGATCCTCCTCCTGCCGGATCAGGATATCGGTGGTTATCCTCAAAGTAAAGCTCAAGCGCCGTCTTAACGGCCGTCAAATCATTCTTTCTTTTAGTGTCCCGGCCTTTTTCTAGAGCATTATCAAAGGCGACAGTTCCGAAGCCCACTAAAATACCAATGATTGAGATAACAACCAGAAGTTCAATTAATGTAAATCCCCTTTTTATCTCACTAATTCTTCTGTCGGGTTTCTTTAATCGGATCATTCCCATTAGCATAAATTTATATTATTTAGACTTAATTCTTTGACAGTTGATTCTTCAAGAAGTCAACATTGGGGATAGGTGAAGGATCACGGCCATAAACCATTGCTAAATAGAAAGACACCCAGCTCCCGAATGTTAAAAACTCAAAGACCTGTTCCAGTTTTGTTTTCGACTGTGGCTCAAAAACTGCTGCTTTAATGCCATTTTCTTCAACAATATTTTTTGTGATTTCGTATCTTTTCAGAACTCGCTCAGAATATAAATTCGACTTTAGAAAGAAAAATATTTTATAATCATTCGCTTCTTTTGGTGACGCAAGTCCCTCAGTTAAGTGGTGATTAGCCTCGGGAAGAGCAAAATAGCATGATAAGGACTTGGCATTTTCGTTGATCTGATTGGCAAATACATGGATATTTCCAACTAAATGTTCAGAGGCGAAAAGAAATGGGATTTTTTCCTTAAATTCTAAAGCGATTTGTTTGGCTTTGTTTTTGCTAGTTTCTACATCAGGTTTTGACTGAGAATTGATCTTTTCGATTATAGATAAAGTTCTTGAAATATCAGCCTCATTAAAATCCAAAAATCCCAATTTTGAAAAAATCAAAATCTGACTCAAAACTGAATAGCCCAGTCCCATTCTTGGTTGACCGGATGGATTAAATTTAGGCACAAATTCATAGCCCGCAACTCTTCCCTCTTTAACTAACTTTTCCAAATCCCCACCGGATGAAATGGCTATCATCTTAGTTCCTCTTTTCTCAGCTTCCTGATAATTTGCCAAAACCTCTTCAGTCGTACCCGAGTAGGAAGAAAGAACTACTAGAGAATTTTTATCTACATAACCTGGAAGATGATAGCCGTTGACTATTTCCAAGGGGGTTTTTAACTGGTCGAAATAAAGCGAATGGATAACGTGCGTCCCTAAAGTTGAACCTCCCATGCCACAAACAACAATGTTATTACAATCAGCAAATTCTCGGGGCAAATCAAGACCGGAAACTTCTTCCCAAACCTGCTCACATTGCTTACCCAACAGCTCAATTGATGTGGAAACTCCCTTTGTGTCTAATTTTTTTATTTCTGCGAGAGAATCAAGATTAACCATAAAATCAATTTATTCTAACATGAATTTAATTTAAAGATTTCAGAGGAAAAGCAAAATTTAAATAATCTTTAAGCATTCTTCCGCCAGAAATTATTTCCAAATAAGCCGCGAGCTGGGCCTTGGCACGCTGAAATCGTTTGAATGGATTATTCACTTCAGCCGCCGCCTCAGATAAATTGAAATATAAGGAATCCACCTCATCTTGATAATCCACACCTTTAACTACTCGATAAACTGGAGGGTAAATATCTGCAAGACCCCCATCCATAGTCGAAACTCCCAAACACAAAGCACCAAATGCTTTCCAACCAGAAGTTCCACAGGCCTCTTTACCAACTTCGGGGGTATTTATCCAGATATCCGCACCCGTTACTAGATGCTCGGCCAGTTCCTCGTCATAATCCTGGACAAAATGAACTCTTTCACGAAGCGCCGGATAATCGTTAATTCGATGAAGAATTCTTTTTAACTCATCTTTCATGGGCTTGTCAGTTGGATGAGCTCTTCCGGAAATAATCAAGTGCATGTTATTACTCTCTAAAATCCTCATTAGTTCTCCCGGTTGTTCAAAAAGCATCCCTGGTCTTTTATAACCTGCTAGTCTCCTGGCCCAAACGGCAATCTTAGCATCTGGGGAAATCCGGACTGAGTTGCCGTCTTGATCAACCCGTCCCGAAAGATATTGAACAAGACGACTCTTTGCATCTGACTTCAGTCGCCCAAGCTCATCTATGTCAAGACCTTCTATCCGTTCCTGATAGTCTTCACCAGGAAGGTCAAACTCATCAATAATTCCTGTGCTTTTGTATAGTCCATATAATCCTTCACCAACCCATCTCTCCATGAAAATGCCGTTCGTTATCGGTTCAAAATAAACCGGATCGCCATTGATCCGTCTGAACTGGCTGCTGGCAATTTTAGAATGCATTTGACTCACCCCGTTAGTTCTCCTTGATAACTCAAGTGCTAATGTACTCAAACTTAGTTTTCCATCCGGGGCTTTGTCAATCATTTGAGCAATCCACTCATTAACCTGTTGATTCTTAATATTCCCAAATACATATTTCTCAAAAAGATCTTTAGCGAATGAAGAAACAGCAGCAGGCACTAAAGTATGATTAGTAAAAACAACGTGTCTTCGAGTGTGGTCGAGTGCTTCTTCAAATGTCATTCCGCTACTAACAGCTTCATCGAGAAATGCAACTGCCGAAAAGACTTTTGCCGACTCATTGAGATGAAGAATGGCAGGAGATAGCTCTAATCTTTTAAGAGCCTCGTGACCTCCGAATCCCAAAACTACTTCCTGATAAAGACGATGTTGAGACTCATTAGATCCATAATAGAGATCTCTAAGTCCCTCCTCGTAAAGGGCAACAATACTCCCATTACCAACTTGTTTTTGACAAATATCCAGATGAACTGATTCATCGTTTACTCGAATCTCGACTTGTCCTAAATCCTTTCTTATTACCAATCCTAAATCCTTGGGAGTTAATGCCTCATAATCTTCCTTCTGATAAAATCCTTCAAGTCTTTGTCTCCAGCGTTGAGAGTATGCAAGTGTTGAAACAACAAACGGTATCCCTAATTTTTCAGCTTGGTGCAATTCATCTCCTGTTAAAATACCCATTCCGCCAGTAAAAGGCATCTGTGCATAAGCTACTTCCATCGATGCTGAAACCCATGGAGTTTTTCGTGTAATTACTTCTTTCAGGCCGGGTCGGCCGATTGCATCGAGGAATCTTGAATAATTATCGGAATTTACTTCTGGTCGTCTTTCAAGATCGACAGTCATTTAGGTTAGGGTAAACCCAGTATAAGCACCTGTGAAAAAGAGTGTCAATTAGAAGTTTTTACTCTCCGTATCTGCGGTGGCGGTGGGAGAAATCGGAAATTGCGCGCTTTAACTCTGTCAGCGAAAAATCCGGGAACAGAAGTTTGGAGAAAAAAAGTTCAGTGTAGGCTGTTTGCCAAGGCATAATTCCGGAAGTTCTTTTTTCTCCTGAAGTCCTGATAAGAAGATCCGGATCAGGCAAATCTGCAGTTTCTAAATTTTCAGAAACCAGTTTCTCATTAATTGCTGAAGGCTTCACACCCTTTTTTAAAATCTTCTTAAAGGCGGCAATTATTTCTTCATGTCCACCATAATCAATCGCGATATTGAGAACATACTTGCTATTTTTGGCAGTCTGCGCCTCAATCTTTTCCAAAATCTGTCTCAAAACTTTTGGCACCCGGTCGCGCCTGCCCAGCCAATTGAACCGGACTCCTTCCTTAATTAGTTCTTTGAGGTGAACCTTGAAAAAAGAAGCATATAGCCTCATCAAGTACTTAACCTCTAAAGTTGGTCTAGACCAGTTTTCGGTAGAAAAGCCCCAAAGCGTCAAAATTTTGACTCCCAAATTTCGTGATTCGCGGACTACTTTCATGGCCGCCTCGAGCCCCTTCCTATGGCCTTCAATCGGCGCCAAACCATGCTTTTTAGCCCAACGCCTGTTGCCGTCCGGAATAATCACTACGTGATTGGGGAGATTTTTGTAAATCTTTTCTCTTGCCATCTAGCTGGTATTTCAAAGGATATCAAAAAGCAGAGATTGTTTCAACCGCGTCACCAAGTCTCACTCCGGGAGTGTATCTCATTTATCCCTCGTTATCACAAAGTCCGCAAGTTCCGAAAAACTACTTTGCAAATCATTATCTCTAGTTATACTTTTGATATAAACTTTGGCGCTTTTAACTAGTTTTGCCTTCTCATTTTCAGCCCAGAACAAAGCGCCCGAGTTGATAATTAACTTTTGAACCCTTTTTAAATCGCGATTTCCTGCATTTTTCTTGCCCCAAATTCGAGCTAATTCTTCTCTTTTCTTGCCAGATAACATCTCTTTTGTTTTATGAATAAGCAGCGTATTTTTACCCTCCCGAAGGTCGCCTAAGACCGACTTGCCTACTACTTTCTCCTTTCCAAAAACCCCCAGAATGTCATCCTGAATCTGAAAGGCTAAACCAATTAGAAGTCCAAGCTTTGACAGGGCATCGATCTGTGATTTGTTCGCTTTCCCCAGTATTGCCCCGACTGTCAGTGGACCGACAAAAGTATATTTTGCAGTCTTCAATTCTGTCATCTGCCGGATATTGTTAAAGTTTGTCCATCTATTTGAATATTCAACATCAAGCCCTTCTCCATATCCCGTTTCAATAATCGTGGAAATTATTTTCGCAAAACAAGCAACTTTTTGACTGTCTGTAAAACTTGACTCTACGCGTACTTGACTCATCAATAATGTCGTCATGGATTAAAAGGAAGCTGTGTAAAAGTTCATATGCCAGAGCAATGGACAGAATATCTGCTATGCGAGGGGTGGCAGTCGTGAAAGGGTTCCCGACAGCGCGCAGTTCGACATTATCTTTTTGATCACGAATCGATTTCTGTTTCGAGCGAGCACTGGCGGGAAGGAAACGACTGACAGGACCCCGAGCAGTAATACCAATTCTATAGCCTATCCAAACCAAAAACGCCCGCAGCTTTTTGCCGCCGGAAGTAAAATCGTAAAGATCTTTATAGAAATGCTTAATAAGCGGAGGATAAATTCTTGAGTCCTGAATTTTTTTTCTAAAATATTTTTGGGAGAACGGAACAAATTCACTCAAGAAAAATTTCAAATCATCCGCAAGTACAGATTGATTACCCATAACCTATTTTAACTCCGTTCGGGCGACCCTGATTGTTGACCTTCCGGTCTACGAGATTCTTCCCTTGCCTTGTCTGCCATTTGTTTCCAAAATCTTTTGTATTCCAGATCCTCTCTAAAGCCTTCACGAGCTTCTTCGAGTTTCCCATCTTCGGTAAGTCTTTCGGTCCAGAATTCCACTACCGTACCATCAGCAGTAGTGCAACTCATCTTTTCAAATTCAAACCATCCACCCTGACCATGGAAATTAAATTTAACCAATCCTGCTGTAACCTGCGGATGAAGCTTCTTGCCTACATTATATAAGGTTATCAGTGTAATCTTTTCTCTATCCGGAACTGGGCACAATCCGAATGCGCCATAAAACTTGTCTCCCCAACTCCTCTTTAATTCTCCTCGAATATAAGTAGACTTGATTAGTTCAAAAGGCTGAAAAACTAATTTGACACCCCGCACAACAACTTGCCGGGCTGGAACCTCCTCGCCTACAATGGCCCGAAAAACTTCAGGTTCGCCAAGCGGTCCCCCATATCCAAATAAAACAGAAGCCATAATAGGTGAAAATTATACATAAACTATAGGGCTAAGTCAATTGATGCTTGAACGCTATCTTTGTGTGGCGACCCTGTGTTTTTCCACCCACAGAGCTCCTTTACCTTCTTCTTGTGCCAAAGTCACTAAATCGTCAGGTAATGGGAATTTGACCTCTTCCTTGATGACATCAAGATTCTCAACTTCAACATCCGGATTACCTGTTTTTATAAAATCAACTAACCTTGTAACCAGATGTTCAGGTGCCGAGGCACCGGAAGTAATTCCCAAAGTTCTTACCCCAACCAGCCATTTTGGGTTAACCATTTTTTCATCATCAACAAGATATGCCTTCACGCCTTCTTCCTTGCAAACCTCTACTAATCTCTTGGAATTTGAACTTGCTTTTGAACCAAGCACCAAAACCAAGTCGCTTAGTCTGGCAAGGCGTCGGGCTGCTGCCTGACGGTTGGTGGTTGCATAACAAATATCCGAAGACGGAGCTGAAATAATTTTTGGAAATCGCATCTTGAGCCTTTGAATAGTTTCATTTGTATCGGAGACAGAAAGCGTAGTTTGGGTCAGAAAAACTAACTTTTCCCTCTGAGGCACTTTTAAACTTTTAACCTCATCGGCGTTTTCGATTAAACTTATCGTCCCTTCACTAACCTCACCGAAAACCCCGATTGGTTCTGGATGACCGCGGTGACCGATATAAATAACATGGTAGCCTTCCCTGACATATCTTTGCGCTTCAAGATGGACTTTAGTTACCAACGGGCAGGTTGCATCTACAACTCTGTGGCCTCGTTTTTTTGCCTCCTCTTTTACCTGCGGATCTGTCCCGTGAGCGCTAAAAATAACTATCGATCCGCCAGCTGGCGGATTTGGAATTTCATCCAAATTCTCAACAAAAATCGCTCCTTTTTTCTCAAGATCAGAAACAACGTGTGTATTATGGACAATGGCGTGTTTAACATAAATTGGCCCGCCGAAAATTTCAAGAGCTGCCTCGACTACATCTATCGCCCGGTCAACCCCTGCGCAAAAACCCCGAGGCTTAGCAAGAAGAATCTTTTGAATCATGGAAGACAATTATATCCTTTTGTGCCTCCGTTTTTCTAATCAGGAATAAAGCACAAAAGAATATATCAGAGGAGCGCCATTGTCACGAATCCTGAGCGAAGTCGAAGGATTGTGACAAGGCGACCTGCTGATATATCAGAGAAATTAATGTTTTGGCGTTTTCAATCGCGAAGCCTGCAACGTCATTGTTGAAGTACGCATACACATCAAGTCCCCTTTTTCGCCATTTTCTGATCCTGTTTGCCCACGATTTTAATTCCTTATCAGTGTATTTTGAAGCATATGACCCTCCTTCTCCATGAAATCTAATGTAGACAAAATCAGCCGTAATCACTTCTTCACTTGGTTTACCCTCCGAAGCTTCAGCGGAGGAGGGCCAAAAACTACCCGATTCGGCAATAACCAAAGCAGCATTATATTTTCTTAAAATCTTATAGATGGACTCATCAAACCAGCTCTGATCCCGAAACTCAAAAGCAATTCGGTTAACAGTTCTCGGTTCACGGTTCATAGATTTTCTCTTACTGTGAACTATTAACTGTGAACAGTGAACTAAAAAATCCTCGAGCCGTTCCAATCTCTTGATATGAGTAATAAACCGGCTTACTTTGACTGCAAAAACAAAATCTTGGGGAACAGTTTCCGCCCAATTCTTAAACGTCTCCGGCTTCATTTGACGATAAAAAGTGCTATTAACCTCAACCGTCTTAAAATGCCGTCCGTAATACTCAAGCCATTTCCTTTGAGATAAATCCTTAGGATAGAATAGCCCTTGCCAGTCTTTGTACGTCCATCCGGAAGTTCCGATAAAAATATTAGACATCTCTAAGACTAGTAAATAACATCAAAGTTGTCATAATTCTCCAACCGATTGCCCCACTCAACCTCAACTTTATCGACCTTTGCTCCGGATGGACCCCTCTTGCACCAAGTTAAGAATTTCCCCAGATTTTCTTTGGTCCCTTGCGCTAGTGTCTCGACAGATCCATTAGGATTATTTTTAACCCAACTCTAAATCCTAAACAAATCCAAATGAGGGAAAATACAAAATTCAAAACAATCTTAAGACAAATTTATTTTTTATTTGATCATTTGAATTTAGGATTTTGAAATTGTTTAGAGTTTAGAAATTAGGATTTAGGATTTTCTCGCCAAAGGCATTTGGCGAGATCCACATGCATCTTGTCTTTAAATCTTACTCCCTCTGATATCAATCGACGTCTTTGCTCCTCTGCTCCCCCAAAACTCCCACTTCGCTGAAGCTTCGAGGGGCCGGCAAAATTTGGCGCAATCCTCCCGTTTCGATCAACTACTCGGTGACAAGGTACGTCAGTTGACCGATTAGCATGCAACATCCAACCAACCACTCTTGGGCTAATTCTCAATTCTCCCTGCCCTGCCGGCAGGCGGGCATTCTCACTTTCCGATTTATCGAAAATACGCTTTGGTATTCTCAATTGATTTGAGATTTGCCCGTAAGTCACAACTTTACCTTTGGGAATTTGTTTAACTAACCGATATACTTCTTCCTTAAGATTTAGACGAGCCATACTTTTTCCGATTGTCAGTTGTCAGTTGTCAGTTGTCAGTTATACCTGTTCATCGCAGCATCAATACCCAAATCAAGATATGATTTTATTGCTTCAGTGCTTTTTTCAATTATTTTTGGAAGCTGTTTATTTTCCTCAGTTGAAAATTTTTGCAAAACGTACTTTTCAGGATCAATACTTTCCAATGGCCGTCCAATTCCGATCCGCAGCCTCGTAAATTCCATGCCTAAATTTTCAATTATGCTTTCAATTCCGCGATGACCGGCACTTGAACTGCCATATGTTAATCTAATTTTTCCGAAAGGCAAATCCAAATCATCATGAATTACTAACAAATCGGAAAGATCGACTCGAAAATATCGACAGATAGAAGCAACAGCAATTCCTGACTGGTTCACATATGTTGTTGGCTTAGCAATCACTAGCTCAGCGTCTTTGGCATAATGTGACGAGAAATCGGAATTATATTGCCAGGATAATCCTTTATTCCCAGCAAAAAAATCCATAACCATAAAACCCAAATTATGCCGGGTTTTTTCAAATTTAACACCTGGATTCCCCAAACCTACGATAAGTTTCATAAAAGACCCTTATTATTCTCAGCTCTCAAATATTAATTGTCAATTCCAAATGTTACAATGTCCCTTGAAAAGTGCGAAAAAAGAACCATTCTCTAATAATCCCGGATTTAGTTGTTGCTCTGCTAACCCTTGCTTTTATTACTGCTGGGGCTCTTGTCTCAATTAATAGGTTTTGGCAATACGAGGTTTTTTATTACGATTTTGGCATTTTCGATCAGGCTCTCTGGAAAGTTGCCCATTTCTCCCCACCAATAATTGAACATCTTGTTGTCGGTGGAAAAATAATTTTCGCTGATCACTTCAACCCAAGTATTTTTATCCTTTCCCCCCTCTATTGGCTAACCGAAAAACAGGAAATAATGCTTATCGCTCAGGCAGCCATTGTTGGATTAAGTGGTATCATTTTGTACCTTATTGGCAACCAAGTCCTAAAAAACAAGTTTCAATCGCTTGCAGTTACTGTCTCATACTTTCTCTTTACGGGCCTCCAAAATGCAGTCATTACCGACTTCCATGAGGTTACAATTGCCACCGTTGCCCTAATGCTTGTTTATCTTGCCATAGTTAAAAAGAACATAATTTGGTACTGGATTCTGCTATTTATAATGCTTGGATTTAAAGAGAGTAATTTTTTGGTTGGATTCGGTGTCGGTATTTCATTATTTTTTTTGAATAGGCAATGGGCAAAAACGGCGCTGTTAACATGTATCATATCTCTCTTGTACGGATTTCTTACGATTAAATTGTTTATCCCCTATTTCGCAGGGGAACCTTATCAATATGGAGTACCCATCGATCCCAACCCCGTAGTCTTCTTCTCATCATTCGTCGATAATCCAATCAAGTTAAGAACATTATTTTTTAGCTTCGCAAGCTTTGGATTTTTGCCTTTGTTATCGCCGGCATTGTGGTTTTTGATCTTTCAAGATTTTACGACCCGTTTTTACTCACCTTCCTGGGCATTAAGATTCGATCTAGGTATGCACTACAGCGCCCTTCTTTCTGTAATACTTGCTCTCAGTTCCATTTTCTCAGTTAACTTTCTTAACAAAAAATTAAATAACAGAAAGCCCTTTATTTATCTAATTCTCTCTCTCTTGATTGTTAATTCTTTTTTCCTCTATAGATTTGTTCTTCATGGTCCACTCGCTCTTGCGTACAACCCAGCCTTTTATGAAAACACTAAAAACTTTATGTTTTTAGAACAAGCTGTCAGTAAAATTCCGAAAAATGCCTCTATTGCAACACAAAACGATCTTTTGTCTCACTTTACGCACCAGCCATCATGGCTACTTAAAACTATTGATGATAGAGCCGAGTACATTTTGCTCGACGTCCGTGAAGGACAAAACCCCAACAACTATTGGGGCTTAGGGTCCTTACAGGACATAAAAACAATGCTAAAGACAATCCAAGGGAATCAAAATTATGCCCTTTATTACCAAAACGGTGATGTCTACATTTTTCAAAGGTTAAGTAAAGAAAAATAATCAAAAACCTTTAGACCTTAACTTTTAGCAAGTAGTCTTTTACTTTAATATCATCAATCGGTCTAAAATCTCTGTAAAATTGACCCACGGCCCAAAAATCAGAACTGACAAGTGGACAAATCACCTCATCATAATCATTTTTCACTAAATCCAATGTTGAAGGAGCTGCACAGGCAACCCCTAAAATTAACTTCTTCGGGCCAAATTTTCGAATGATCTTGGCTGCGGCTTTAGCTGTCTGGCCGGTTGCCAAACCGTCATCAACTACAATAACGATCTTAGCTTTAAATTTCGACGGAATAAGCTTTACACCCAATAATCTTTCGCGGGAAAAGGCTTCTTTCTTTTTCTTAATTATTTCTTTTTTGAGGTAATCGCCTGAAACATCCAAGTCTGCAATTAGCCATCTATCAAGTATTGGTTTCCCAAAAGATGCCGTTGCGCCAATTGCCAGTTCCGGATTTTGCGGTGCGCCTAATTTTTTTATTACTATCACGGTTTGCCTAATTCCCAATTTTTCTGCTATTACCTGCCCGACAACTACTCCGCCGCGAGGAATTGCCGCAACTATTGATTTTTTCTTATCTAATTTTAATTCGGAAAACTTTTTCGCAAGAATTTCTCCGGCATGCTGTCTGTTTGCATAAATCATCCTATTTTTGAATCCGCGAAAACCCCGAGCTTCTGTATTCGTTGATGAAGCGGATAAGAAAACTTCATCCGAACCCGACCCGCCCCTCCAAGGTCAGGGAGGATGTCATTTAATTTGTTTTTCCGCAAAGTCCCCAGCAATCGGCCATTTATACATCTGGCCCTGATAAGCCTTGATCATCGAAACCACCCATACTATAAGGCTGACAACGGAAATAATAACATTAACCAAAGTTTCCAAGATACCAACTGGCCTCAGAACAAAGCCTAAAACGATACTTAGGACGAATAAAGCCCCAAATATAACAGTTGACTGCATAGCATGAAAGCGGATAAATTTCTCATCTTTTTCAACAAGTAAAATCACAATTCCTGTAATAAACCCTAAAAGATAAGAAAGAGCCGCTATTAGATTTCTATTCGATTGATTAGTGGTCATTTATATCACCTCCTTACGCAAACAGATTAAGTTGCGAATCTTTTTGTTTTTCCTCTTCAACTTGCATTTTACCCACATTTTCTGTATTTGGCCAAATTTTAACTATGCCAAATTTACCGTCATATCCGGGCTCAACAACAATATCTCTATTCCTTATTTTATTAATTCCTTCAACAACGTTTGGGGAGACAAGCCGTGCAATGTCCCTAAGATCTGCTTTTAAAAGAACATTAAATTCGCTGTCTAATTGATTTACTAAAATAAGGTATGCATCCATCACCGTTTTAGTACCAACCCCCACACCCAGTGCTTCCGCTAATATCTCAGAAAGCGGAACTAAAGAAATATATGGTGGCCGTGAAGAATCCTCCGAATAGACCTGCTTGACTCCTCTGGAAGCCCGAATTTCCATTTTCGAATTTCTTGATGCCAATTCTTCAACCCGATCCATCACCCCAATTGTTAAAGACCGCCCGCAAACCGGACATTTATTGCCTTTTTTTTCGCCTTCCTCTGGATTCTGACTATAGTTGCAGTCGCGATGGCCGGTGTAGTGATATTTGCCTTCTTCTGGATAGAACTCGATAGTGAAAGCAATTTTTGAGGGAGCAAAAGTCTCTGAAGTTTCAGAGGATTTATTACCCTTTGATACATTTGATACGTTTGTTACTTTTGGTCCCTTTACAATGGCATCATAGATGGCATTGTAGGAAATTTCTTCCCCTTCAAAAACAGTTGCCTCCCTGCCCATCTTTTCCAGTGAATGAGCATCAGAAAATGAAAGTATCGCCCGCCTGTCAAGATCGGCAATTCGCCAATTCATCGCAGGATCAGAGGAGAGACCAGTTTCTACGGCATAAATATAATCGGTCATATCGCCAAAACATTCTTCGAGGGAGTCAAAACCTGAAAAGGAACCAAACACTGAAAACCAGGGAGTCCAAATATGAGCAGGAATTATTAAAGTTTTTTGGTCACATTCAAGCGCAATCTGGGAAAGGTCCCGGGAAGTAAGGCCGACAATTGGCCGACCATCAGAGCGAAGATTTGCACCTCGTTTAAGCAGTTGACCATTGAATTTTTCTACGGACTGGATAGAAGGAAAGAAAAATAAATTGTGGATTCTTCTTGTTTTACCTCCTTGGCTGTATATTGAAGAAATCTCGCAAGAAAGCAGGAAAAAAACTTCTTGACTATTATTCAACTTATCACTTATCACTTGTGACTTGTCACTTGCAGACTTTAGTCTGCACAACCCATTCCCCGCTTCCACAAGTTCATTCTTAATTTGATCGAACCAAAATGGATGAGTAAAGTCCCCAGTTGCTAAAACACTAATACCTTTGAATTTTGCCCACTCGGCCATTTGGGAAAGACCCATTTCTTGGGAAACTGCGCGTGAGTATTTGGAGTGTAAGTGGAGATCAGTAATAAATTTCATCAAAACCTATTTTATCACCGAGAAAAAGCTGCCCCTCAATAATCGCAGCATGAGCCGCTTGCGAACTAGTATTGAAAAGGCGAATGCTAAGATTTGTGGGGCGCGTGAGTATTTACTATGTAGATGGAGATCACAAACGAACCTCATCGGCCTAATTTTAACATGACGAAAAAGGGCCTCAATACCAACCCAACCGCCTAACGAGCCAAACTGGAGTTGCATTCTCAGATGGCCATTTTTCTAGAAATTCAAGCATATTTGCCATAATCAGAAAACAAGCGTTAGTCCAGGCAAAACCGTATAGCGTCGGATATCGATCCGGTACTCCAATAGCTCCGTGAACTACATCATATTTTTCCCACAAAAAACCCGTTTCTCTAAAAATTTTTATATTTAGGGAAAGCCATTTGAGAATTAATCTCCTGGCGAGTCTATTTGCCCCATAACGCATTAGGCCCTCAACTGCTCTAAGTTGTAAGGGTGACCAACCGTTTGGCCAATCCCACTGCTTATTTTCAATAAAGCGTACAGACTGAACTACGCCGTAATTTTTCTGCAAAATTTTTTCAACCAAAGAAATCGCTTTTTGGGCGCGGGCAACGGAAACAATACCAACATTTAAAGGATAAATGCCGGCAACGGTTATCAATGGACTCTTGCTTTTTTTGACAAAATTATAATCAAAGTAATAACCCGTTTTTTCGTCCCACATAAGTTTGTTAATAAGTTTCGCTCGCCAGATAGCGGCTTTCTCGAATTTTTCTACTTTCTTGGAATTTTTGAGCAAGTTATAAATATGCGCCAGATCCACCTCGTAAAGGAAAAGGAGACAATTAAGATCAACAGGCAGATAGTCAAGACATTTGCCGTTAAACCGAGAAGTTAAATCCCAACCGGATTCAGCTTCTGCTAAGTCGTCAATAGCATTGACATCATAATAGCGACAAAGTCCGGATTCTACTGCCCTGAAATTAGCCAGATGGGTCTCACCCATCCAGACGTTGTTGTATTCGAATTCAACATAGCCGACAGCTTTCTTTAACCAATTCATGTCCTTTATCTTGCCGTAAATTAGAAGAACCATACTCGAAAGTAGGGGCGGTTGAGATCTCGAAAGGAAATAGAAACGCGAGGCATTAGGAATAATGCCGAATCTTTCAATCATGTAGAACAAATTCTCAACCATACCAATAGCGATATGACTGTATTTGGGGTTGTTAATCAAAGCACGGACAATAAGATACGAATCCCAATAATACTGTTCTTGAAAAATTTCAGAATCCGTTGGCACGATGTAGGAATTAGGCAACCCAATTAGGGTCTTGAGATCTTTGGGATGATAGCGGATTAGTTTTGGCCAGTAGCCTTCAATATATTGAAAAACTTCATCTAAATCTTTCTTCTCAATATGCAAATCATCATGGACATTTGGCATACAAGACAATTTAGACAAAAATTACTTCTGTGTCTAGAGGGATAAGAATAGTTATTTCTTAATGTTTCTTCTTGAACTGATCTTTATACATCTTCATTATTTCACTTACGGTAGTAGCATCTTCCGGTCGTTTGTCGGCTTCTCGAAACTTAACCAATCTGGGAAACCTTAAGGCAAATCCTGAACCTGTCGAAGAATCCCAACCGGCTGTGTGGATCGGTGACCTAGTAATTTCATCTGCGTAAATTTCCAAAACCACTTTTGGCTCGACCCAAAAAGAAGGTTCAATTTTTGAATTTACCCTTGCCGGCTTTTTTGCAACTTGTAACTTATCACTTATCACTTTTACCTTTCTAAATTCCTCGTCAGTCAAACCCGTACCGACTCTGGAAATTGTCACAAATTCATCGCGCTTAGCATCATAAATCCCAACCAAAAGCCCTCCGACTCCAAACTCTGTTCTTTTGCCGCGGCCGGAGTAAACCCCCAAAAGCACACAGTCAACTGAATCGGTCAGCTCACCCGCCTGACTTCTTTTGAACTTAATCCAGTGGAATCCACGCCCTCCGGCAACGTAAGGACTATTAAGCTTTTTAAGCATCAATCCCTCCAGTCCTTCCGAAATCTCCTCATTGAAAAACTTTGTAATCTCCTGGGCCGTATGTAAAGTTCTCTCTTGGGCAAGTCTTAC
>Ga0075770_126_pt1 | contig 13615 bp, 7 predicted proteins | sample RifGroC1_FD_67863 | JGI IMG/M metagenome (GOLD analysis project Ga0075770, IMG submission 67863) | Microgenomates bacterium GW2011_GWC1_40_35
TTAACCTTCCAACCAGGATCATAAGTTTGCTGAAATAAAACTGCTTCACCTTCCCTTAACTCTCCCTCGATTTTATATCGGCTGTTGGAAATTTTAGTCAGCCTTAATTTTTTGTCCGATTTCTTCTCAATCCAGTCTAAATACTCAAATATGGGCTTTTCGTCAATCGCATTATAAGGCTTCGCAATACCCTTAGAGGTATCAAAATCAACAACTTTAGCTAAAGAGTCGTTCTTTAAGGGAATATCAAAATAAATATCACCGTTTTCTGTTAATATTTCCGTACCAATTGCCTTTAATTTTTCCGCCGGTACTTTATAATCTTTATAAGTTTCGGCCGATCCAATCGTTGTATAAACGAGTTTACCGATATTGGCAATTTTAAGCCAGGCCAAGCTAATGTTAGAATCCGTCCCATTGGTTACCTGGTAATAAATATGCTCCGGCCACGAATGAGTTGAAGACTGATAAAGAGCACCTCTCAGTTGCGGGACATCTTTAAAATAGTTGAGCCAGAAACCGTAATTTCCCGGCGCTAAAACTCGCTCACCTGTCCCTTCCGTTAGCTCGGCAAGTTTCGTGGCCACCTTATATTCGCTGATATCGCCAATTTTCGACTGTGTTAAAGGTCTAGTGTGCTCGGGTAATTCCGCGAGCAACTTCGATCCCCAGACTAAAAGAACTAAACTTGGCAATACAACCACTAAGAGTGCTAAGGTTCGGGTAACAATCGTGATCATCCCCTTCTTATCCCAAAACCACAAAAACAGGTTGGAAATTACCACTCCAGCCAAAACAGAAAGTGCCATGTCAACTTCCGTATTTAAACGCAAGGCCTGGGGCACGTATTCGATACGGTCCTCGCCAGAAGCATAATAAATAAAAACTATGGCAAAAAGCGAAAAGAACCAAAAAATAGAAAAGCCCACACCTTTAAAACTCCCTGTAAGTTTATTAACCGCGTAAACAATTAAAAACCCCACTAAACCTAAAGGAATTAGAACCCAGGGGAAAAGACTAACCCAGTTATTAATAGCTCCCCCGCCTTCTTTGAAAAAAGTTTGCATAAACGGCAGGTTGTACCAAAAAGCCACTAGACCAAACCCTAAAATAACAACCGCTAGTACTCTTTTAATCACCTTTATGTACTGGGCTGATTCCTGAGCAGTCTCGGAGAGAAAAAATGCCGCGAGCAATAATATCGCTACCCAGATAACAATTGCATTCGTCAAGGCTGCTAGTCCTAAAAAGAAACTTGCCGCTACTAAATCAACAAATTTGGACTTTTGTAAAAATCTCACCAGAAAAAAGCCAAAAAGCGGCAAAAAAACCAGAGCCAGCGTATGTGGTCCTTCTCCCCATCTGACAAGTATGGTAAACCTTCTGGGCTCTATAAAATTGCTGATGACATCAGCGCCAACCTCTTTGAAAATTACGCTGATTACCGATGGAGCCAGGCTATACATTAAAGCTGCGACAAAAGCGCCGGTTTTACTTTTAGCAAGTTGCCAGACGAAGAAATAGAGAGAGACCGGAGCCAACACATAACCCGCGCCGGTTAGCAATCTGTAGGCGTGGGCAAAGCTAAAATTGAAAAGTGTATTTAATAAAACCTCCAAGAAAGGCAAAAGAGGCGTATAAAAAACGTGCCAGGGATACCCAAGATACCAAAGCGGCTGCCATCCGCCGAAGCCGAATTCTTTCCAGAACCTGGCCATCTGGATGTATGAAATTTCGATTGAAGCCACATTTTGATTAAATTCGCCCAGAAAGTGGAAACGGATAAGGGCAAAGTTGAGGTAGGCAATAACCGCTACCGATAAAATAGCGAAGGCCAGCGAAAACAGGTTTTTCGGATATAAAATACCTAATTGTTTCATTGTTACATTGCTAAATTGTTAAAAATTCTCAAGTGATCTAACAATTCAACAATTTAACAATATGAGCATTTAGCAATTTATTCTTCTTCGTTTCCCGACACTAAATAGATTAAAATCGCCAAAAAAACCAGGCTAATTGCAATTCCCATCCATAGCTGCCATACATTCGTATGCTGTCTTATCAGTTCAAAATTCTGCCCGGCCAAAGCTAAAGTCTCTTGTCTGTCGGCAAGTACTTCTATTTTAATCTTGGTCCAAATCCCGTTCGGGCCGGACACCATGGAAATGACCCATGGCGAAAGCATAAAAGCCCCAACTGCCAGCAGTATAAAACTGACTACACCGAAAACAAGGGATCCAAGTATCTTACCTGCCGTTGACCATGACTCCACCGCCATCACTTCTACTATATGCAGACTATCTACAACCGCCGTTAAGGCTAAGGCCAGGACAATCGCTGTGAACATATTTAGGTTGGGAACCAATCTCTGGGGATGCGGTAAAAAAGATCGTGCATTGAGAAGCCAGTCGCCAGCCAGTATCAAAAAAAAGATAAAAAGAAGAAACGATAGAAAAATTGGCTGCCGATTTTCTCTTCTGGCGAAAAAAACAAATGAAATAAAGAGTCCCAAAAACCCGACAGTTACCGGCAATGGGAAAAGAAATTTTAAATTGGCGTTAAGTTGGTCAAAAAAGCCAAGTATAGTCTCCTGCCAAAAGCTTGGTGTATACCAAAATGATACTGAGCCCAACGATATTACAATTACCAATAAAAAACGTTTAATTTTAACTCTCGCTTGTCCTAAAAATAAATCGGTTAACGCAATCACTGACAAAACCAAAAACAAATTCAAAGCCTGAGACCTGCTTGCCAAAAAGACAAGGGCACAAGTTGAAACAGTGGCCAACAAATCATTTTCTTTTGCCAATTTTAAGAAACGCAAAAAGAACAGCGCGGCAAAAGGAATCAAGGCTAGCGCCAAAAAATGGGCACCATCACCATAAATGGTCGTAAAAAATGATTTTGCCGAAATCAACTCATTCTCATATCTTCTCGAGAAGAAAAAGGAGAGAATAAAAATTGGCATCGGCGGCACTAAATAGGCACTGGAGGCCAGAATCGAAGTTATTCGCCTTTTGGTCAGATCATAAACCAAAAAATAAATTCCTACTGTCGAAATCATAAAAGAAGCGATAAACAGAATCCTGATGGCATTCTGGGCATCTATTTTGAAAATCCCAAAAAGAGAGATCAAAAACGGCACGAGCGGCGTAAAAAAGGCTTCTTCAAACTCAATTTTGGAAATAATCGGCCAAAAAATGATAAATGAAAGAAGAGCAAAAACAAAAATCCAGATGAGGTTAATACGATCTATTAGATTAACCGCAGGCGCAGCTACCTGTGTTCCTTTCCTAAACCAAAATTTTGAGCGTTTAGGAACTTGTTGGGGATCCATTAACAACTAGTTTAACGAAGTAAAAGGAGCTAGTTCAATCCCTAATATTTAAGTATCTCTTCAAATGTCATTACGCACTTGATGCGGGATCCAAAAAATTGTATAGATTCCCGCTCCAATTACTCAATTACTCCCTCACCTTTTTTGTCAGCGGCCAGCCCGAGAAGTTTATCAAAACAGTCTAAATGTAGCAATCTCAATTAATTTGTGTTAATATTTCGATTTTAGTATGATCAAAATTTTAGTTCCTGCAAAGATGGGGACAACCCTTGAGCATCTTAAAAGATCTGGTCGACATGTCTCCTTTCCCAATGGAACTGACTTTGGAACAATAGAATCAACTGGTGATACAGTTGTTAGACTTAGGTCTTATGATATACCAGTTGAAACTATTGCAAGATGCGACGTTGGTCTGTGTGGTAGCGATTGCGTCCAAGAACAGAGTTTAGAACACGAACTACAATTTCAAACCATCGCAACATTCAAATATGGCAGAGAGTTTAACACTTTACCAAGTCTCGATTTGATTGCTCCTAACGACGGTCCGAAATCAATCGAAGACATCAAACCGGGAAATGTTATCTTAACCGAACATCCAAATATTACAAGAGATTTTCTTGAATCATGCGGTTTGCCAAGTGCTAGGTATGGCAAAAATCATGGAAACCCTTCTGATCCAAAAAAATTCGAAGAGTGGTGTATCGAAAACGGATTAGTTGGTATAAGAATAGTTCATGGCAAAATCGGTGCTCTTGTTTCTATAGAGAAAGGCCTAGGAGTCATGGTTAATGAAACAGGTACAACTCTTAGGGAAAATGGTCTTCATGTAGTTTCTAGGATTTATCCAATTGAAACAGTTTTAATAGTTAATCCGGAAAGTCTCAGGACTAAAGAACCTGAAATCGAATCACTTAGAAAAGATCTTGAGAGCGCTTATATTGCAATTTGTAAAGAACGTGAGTCAACCTCAGTTTCTCCGGAAAGATTAAGTTAATAATCTTCATTAGATCCTTTAAGAACCTGTGGAATAAAATCAAAAATATCACTGGCCACTACACCCTCGCCTTTTTGGGAAGCTGCCAGTTCTCCTGCCCTGCCGTTAATGTAGGCAGCCGCATGGGCAGCTTCAAAAAGTCCTACTCCCCGAGCCAAAAGAGCTGCGACAACACCGGAAAGCGTATCTCCAAAACCGCCTTTGGTCATAAAAGGAGTACCTGAATTGTTAGTAATGGTAGTTGTACCATCGGTAATAATGTCAACATAACCTTTTAAAAGAACCACTGCATGGTATTTGGCTGCTGCTTGTTTGGCAGCAACCAGTCTTGCTTCAAAACTCTGTTGCAGGCTTATTTGTGGGTCTCCCGATGGAGTGGATTGTGCCAATAGTATTAACAACTCACCCGCATGCGGAGTCAAAATAACCTGCTTGCCAAAAACAACCTGAGGCTTTTGGGCAATTGAGCGAAGAGCATCCCCGTCCAGAACCATCGGGATGGCAAATTTAGAAATTAGCTTTTGGATTACCATGAGAGTTGACGGGTGTCTTCCCAGTCCGCAGCCTAAAACCAAACTGTTTACTCTTCTGACATGGGCGACATCGGCAATACTAGAAAGATGCCGAGTTGTTAAATGATCGGCTTTCAAGGGGTAAGTTATTAAATCAGGTAATGTATATGAGGCGACATCAGCAGCTCGTTGCGGTGCTACTACAGTCGCCAGATCAGCTCCCGCTCGAAGTGCCGACACTCCGGCTAGTGCCGCCGCACCTGAGTAAAGTTTTGACCCACAAACGACAAGGACACTTCCATAGTTGCCTTTATGAACCCAATCGGGTCTTTGCGGATAAATTGTTGAAAGATCCATGGCAGTATTAAATCCTAAACTCTAAATTCTAAACTCTAAACAATATCAAAATTCAAATGTTCAAATGATCTAGTCTTGAATTTTGGATTTTGGTCATTAGAATTTGTTTAGGATTTAGGATTTAGAAATTAGAAATTGTAACGCTTTAACGTTACCAGTGTTGTATCAGAAATTTTCGCGGGGAGCAAGATCTATTTTGTTTTTACTTCCTCAAGTCTCTAGCCATCCTTCGGTGGTAATCTATTTGATCTTCATCAATCCCAGCTAATTCTCCCAAGAACGCTAAATATTCATAAGCCCTGGCCCTGGCCCCCCTGGTTGATTTAACGCGGAAGGTGGTGTTTTTAAAGATTGAATCCACAGTTGGATTCATATCATAACGATCTCTATTCTGTAAAAGCCTTCCCTCTAGAAGATCGAGGGCTACCATCGTACTCGCATCCATGAAACAACTTTTCGGAAGCCTCGATCCCTCCCTCGATGTTCGTTTTAACTTATAACTTATCCTTTTAATTGACCAACTCCTTGGATCCATCACTTTGTTCGGAATAATCAAGCTGAAAGCTTCGTAAGCAAGCATCGTCAGTAAACGGTTCTCTTCTCCACCTCGTTCGGGCAGATCAAGCCAAAAACCCGAGCGTTGAGATAACTCCCGATCAACAAAGTCTTGGAAAGCTGAAGGGATTCCACTGCGTTCTACCATAGGCTATGGACAGAGTTAGCTAATTTTTACAAAAAATTACAAAGAAGTCAAAATTATGTAGAAATTGAAACGCTACGCGTGACTCCCAACTTGAATTACTTGCTCTATTAAGCGGTTTGCATATCCCCATTCATTATCTTTGAAAATCTACGATTTTCAAAACTATATCAGCAGCGCTTCGCGCTCTGATATATCAGGAAGCCCCTTCAAGCGAAAGCTTGAAGTGAATGGCTGATATCAGATTCGCGAAGCGAAGGCTGATATCGTACCATCCCGCGAAGCGGGATTAAAAGTTACGCGTGATTCCCAACCTGTATCACTTGTTCAATCAAACGATTTGAATATCCCCACTCATTATCGTACCAGGCGAAGACTTTAACCAGATCGCCGTCGACGACTTGGGTTAGGGAAAGATCGACGATTGATGATTCACTTCTTCCGATAATATCTGTTGAAACTAACGGCTCCCGAGAAACAGCCATAATACCCTTTAAAGGAGACTCCTTAGAAGCTGCCTCCAGCACAGAATTTATTTCCTCGACACTCGTTGGCCTTGTAAGCAAAAAGGTAAAATCGGCAATCGAACCGCAAATTACCGGAACCCGTAATGCCACACCGTCAAATTTACCTTTCAACTCGGGGAGTACCTCAGTTGTGGCAATCGCCGCTCCGGTTGTCGTCGGAATAATATTGACAAGAGATGACCTAGCCCTCCTTAAATCTCCTGATTTTCCACCCGGTGGCGGTCCGTCAATCAAGTTCTGTTCGGCAGTCACCGCATGAATAGTCGTCATCATCGCTTTTTTTATTCCGAATTTATCGCTTAGCACTTTTGCAACAGGAGCGATACAATTAGTGGTGCAAGACGCGTTATTAATAACTTCCTCGCCTTTGTATTCCTCTTCGTTAACCCCCAAAAGAAATGTCGGAGTTTGTTTGCCCGGCGCGGAGATAACAACTTTCTTAGCACCTGCAGTAATATGTTTGCCGGCATCTTCGCCTTTTGTAAATCTTCCGGTTGACTCGATAACTACATCAACTTGCAATTCTTTCCAGGGCAAGTTTGCCGGATCGCGAGTGGCAAAAACCTTGATCAATTTATCATCAACCTTAATCTGCCCTGTTTCCCTTCCTTCTATATTTCCTGGCAACACTCCCGGAGTACTATCGTATTTCAAAAGATGCGCTAGTGTTGCGGCGTCAACCAGATCATTAATCGCCACTATCTGCATTGCATCCCGGTGCTTGTCAAACCAGACCTTAAAGGCCGATCTTCCTATTCTCCCAAAACCGTTAATCGCGACTTTGATCATAATTTAATTGGACCCTGTTATTCTTCGAACAAAGTGAGAAGTCTAATAGTTCTCGCTACGCTCGAACAATATGCAAAGCATGTTGTTCTCGTCCTGAGTTTTAACGAAGGACTCGAACAATAAGGGTTTCAGCAAGCTCTTGCCACTTGTCAGTTGTTAGTTGTCACTTATCAGTTACTCGCCTCGCTTCGCGGGCGAAGCGGGTTACTTGTCAACCTATCTTGACCTTTTAACCTGCATTGCAAGTCTTGCAATCATCGTACCCAATATCAAAACCCCAACTACCAAAATCCCGGGCAAAAGAAAAGGGTACCTTTCTGTTAACGGTTTTTCCTTTGCTTTTTCGGGAACAAAAGATGAATTTTCCTGTTCGCTCCCCAGTACAGCCGCGCTTACATCTGAGGTGTTAAAGTACTGCAAATACGACTCAATATCGTAATCAGGATAACGTGCTCCAGGATTACCGTAAAAAAGCTTATAAGTTTCCCCTGGAGAATATTCAAAGATAACTTTACGCACCGTTCCGAAAACCGCAAAATCACTAAGTTCGAAAGGAGAATTATCCCGATTAAACACCGTCAATCTTAAATATCTAAAATTTCCTTCACTAAAAGTGACGCTATCCTTACTACCGTTAAATCCGGGAGTCTGATAACTAAAAATAACATCGCTGCCAACTTTGGTGAAGTTATTCTTATCATTACTTCCTTCAATTAATACTTCCCGATTGAAATTAACCTCCCCTGTCCCAAAAGTTATTTTATTACTGGGAATACCTTTAGCACCCAAATCCAAAAGATAAGTCGAAGTTTGTTTTTCCTGATCATTTCTTTCCTCCAGTAGTTTAGGATCGTAAGTTGCCGTCCTTGCCCAAATATAGATATCGTTAACAACCGTCGCTCCGCTAACTTTAATCGGCTCTTCGCCCATGTCTAAAATCTTAATTCTTAAATATCTTGCAGTACTTTGCGGATAATAAACGGTCGTGTTCTTAGCTTTAAAATCCAATGAGTAGTCATAAATGTATGCGCCCTCACTCTGCTTCTTTACCAAAAGCCAATTGGCCAAGTCGTCACTTGCCTCGACCTCTACCTGCCGCCTGAAGTTAACAGAAGATGTTTGGATAGTAATCGAGTTATGTAAGATTCCCCCTCTGCCCAGGTCAACGATAAATTGGGTATTTTCACCAACTTTTATTCCCAAATCACGAATTGCAACCGGAATCGTTTCAATTGTCTTCTGGCCGCTTTCTATGGTCATTTTGTATTTAACTTCTTCACCCGAGTTGTCAATAATTCTTAAATCAGCCATACCCTCCTTGGCATGCTCGTAAACCTGGTTGTCAAGCGAAAAAGAAGTCAGTCTTTGACTGCCGGTTACTCTAATCTCCTTGCTGTATCGCCACTTCTCACCTTTAAAATCAGCCCCTGCCGAACTGGTGAGAAAAAGAAATAATACCAAAACAAGAAAAAGCTTATTTATCATTCAAAAGAAAAGCGCTAATTTGTGTTTTATATCTCTGGTAGACAAGAGACGTTGCCAACAAAATTGTCCCCAAAACCATAAAGGCCCCAAATCTCGGCATAATACAGTTGCACCCCCGTCAATCTCTAAACCATCATCCCAAGCTGCTATTAATCCACCAGTATTTTGATTTTGTATAGTTGCCCTAAAAGTGGTTCCTTTCAAACCCGATTGGATGCATCCCGAACCTGAACCATAACCATTTTGTTTCCATATCCCCTTGTATCCTGCCTTATAAGCTAAAATACCGTATCTACCCGGCGGAATTTCACCAAAGGCGGCGAGTCCATCAGCATTAGAGAAACTCTGGGAAATCACCCTGTTTCCTGTTACATCAGTTAATTTCACTGTAGCTAGGGGAATATAAGTGGTAAATGGATTTGTGCCCTGTGCATTTAATTCTTGTATTTTGAATTCAACTATGCCAAATTGCGCTTTTGCGCTATCAGTTGCTGGGAAAAATTGAGTCTGAGCAATTCTTTGAGAAAGTACTCTAACATCAGAAGTTGAAACTTTTAGGTCGGCTTTCTTTACCTCATCTATTCTCCTTGCGAAATATGAAATCGATTCCCAAGACAATGCCCAAATAAGAAGGATGTTAGCTACAATCAAAAGGGAGGGTAGTATTTTCTTTTCATCTTCATCTAAATTCTGTCTGTATTTAAAATACAAATACGAAGCAATACCCATTGAAATAACGGAGATCATAAACGTCAAAAATCTCATGTTGAAAATCAAGGTAAATTTGGAAATATCTATTTGCGTATCAAGACCGACTAGCCTGATAACAACCAGAATGTAAATTATGCAAGCGGCAACTCTTAGCTTTTGACTGCTTATCAAAAAACCAAGAAGCAGTAAGGAGGCTGCTTCCATCGCCCAAACTATTGTAATTAAATTCTTTTTGACCGAAAGCGGCACGGCGATTGTCAAAAAGAATATGGAAATACCCAAAAATCCAAGGGTAAGATAAGAAGTTTCTTTGAACTTTTGATAACTTAGAGAACCCAAGACAAAGTAAAAGGCAGAGAGGCAAAAAGCGAAAAACCCGATAAAATCTTTATACCCGGCGTCAGTCATCAAATAATAACCAAGACCGAAATATACAACAGCATTAAGAAGCATCAATATGATGTCTGACTCTCCCGCTTCTTTTTTGTATACGAAGTTATAGATAAAAAGACTGACTGCAAATATCAAAAAGATAATTGTCAAAAAAGTAATAGTCTCAAGAAATTTTTCCACCTTCCAATGGATCCCAACCCAAGATACAAAAACAATATAAGTACCGGCAAACGTCGCAATGTTCAGTTCGCGCCAGTTCTTAAAGAAAGATACCGCCAGTACTCCGAGATTCAAAATTATAATGTAGGACATTAGAATCATTTCGCTTTCAAACCCTTTCCCTAAAAGAATTGGTGTCGCAAAACCCCCGATTACCCCAAGGACACCTATATAAACAGCCTCATAGCGAATTGCCAAAAGCGAGGACAAAATGGTAATCAACGACATTGAAGAAAGAGCCACATAAGGCGAAATCAGATAGAAAAGTCCATAAGCTGCCCAGATTGAAAGATATAAAACAACAATTCCGCCTGAGCTTATTATCTGGCTGTACTTGTGGACTTTTTCTCTTAACGCTTCTCCGGCAAAAATTAGACAAATTCCAAATACCAGTCCGATAATAACCTGGCCAATAGGACCAATTAAGCCGTTGTCAAAAGCAAACTTCAAAAAGAAAACGACCGCCAACACAATCGCCACGATTCCGACAATCGCAAACCAATTAGCTGCCAATTTAAATTCAAAACTCTGCTCTTCCTCCTTTGTGGTTTTCTCAGTCGAAGGTGTGGATTTGAATACTATTTGAGAAGCAGTATCTTTTTGAATTTGTGGTTCCCTCTTTTGTACTTCGCGATGCCTTTGTATCTGTCGCAAACCGAAAGCTACCAGAAACGAACCTATTACTGTCCAAATCAGGTTAGTGGTAAAGGAATAACCATAGCTGGAGCCGCCAAATAAACCGTACAAAAAGCTGGGTAATGAACTTAAAAGAATTAATCCGCCGATAACTAAAAGAGCTATCCCCAAGATTGAAATTCCGGCTGACGTTTGCTCTGGGCCAGCTGCTTTTTTCTCTAAGGGGACCTCTTTAGAAAGTATTACTGTCGGTTTTGTACCGGGAAAACCCTCTAGCTTTGCAATCCTCTTTTCAATCTCGGCAATTCTTTGCTCAATCTGGACAACTTTATCTTCCATTCTTATCTAATTCAATTGTCAATTGCTTGCCCTTCGAAGTCAAGTGTTGTACTTAACAAAGGAGGGCCAATTGTTATTTGCCCGCGCCATCAACTTCCTTGCCTCTTCAACCCAAATAATTATTGTCGAAACCCCAAAGGCCAAAAGCCAATGGGTTAAACTTAGTTTTTGAGTATGCAGTAATGCATTGCCGAAATTGGTCTGAATCGCCAGTATTTGCAGAACAAAAACAATCACTAATGCTGCCAGCAAATAGGCGTTATTGACCGGAGTTGAAAAAACTGATTTTTGCCTTGAACGCACATTAAAAGCATTAAGCCACTGGCTCACCGAAAGAATAACCAGAGCCAAACTTCGAGCATAATCTAAAGAATAACTTTTCTGGGCAAATACAAAAACACTAATGGTGGCAACAAACATCGCCAGAGCCATCAGCAAAATTCTCTCCTTTGCAGAGCTATCTACCAGATTCTCGCTACCAACTTCCTCGCGCGAACGCAATCCATTCTCCGGCGGCTCCTGGGCCAGAGCTACTACAAAAAAACCATCTGTTACAAAATTAAGCCAGATAATCTGCACTGCCACAAGCGGTAGGGGTAAACCGATTAAAATCGCCCCGGCTATCGCCAGAACCTCTCCCAAACTAGTTGAAAACAGGTATAAAATTACTTTTTTTAATGTTAAGTAGATGTTTCTTCCCTCGGCAATGGCTTGGGTGATTGTCGAGAAGTCATTGTCAGTCAAAACTATATCCGAAGCGTCTTTGGCAACTTGGGTTCCCGAACCAAGCCCAATACCCAGATTAGCAGCCTGAAGCGCCGGAGCGTCATTAACCCCATCACCGGTCATGGCCACTACATGACCTTTCTCTTTAAAAAGCTCAACGATCTTATGTTTATGCTGGGGGGTAATCCTGGCAAAAACAGAAACTTTCTGCAAATTTTCAAGTAATTTCGCTTTAGGGAGTTTTTCGACATCCTCACCTGTCAAAACCATATCTCCTTCTTCAAAAATGCCAATTTCCCGGGCAATACTTTGGGCTGTTTTAGGGAAATCTCCAGTCATCATCACAACCCTAAGGCCGGCTTTTTTGGCTTGAGCTATTGAACGGGCGACATGCTGGCGAATTTCCTCATCGATTGCCAAAAGCAGCCAACCGTAAAGTTTGCCACGCGAAGGGCCATAAACAGCCACACCGACTACTCGTAGTCCCTTTTCGGTTAATTTCTGATAATCGGAAGTCAATTCGTGGTCGATTTTAAGGTCCCGGCTTAAAAACTCAGGTGCGCCCACATAAATGTCCCATTGTCCTTCATCGTTTTCGAATTTAGCCTCGATATATCTTTTTTTCGAATCAAAAGGCTTGGCTATAATTGTTTTATACTCTTTTTCCAGCTCATCTTTTGAGAGTTTAAACTTTCGACAGACAACAGCAATAGCCGCCTCTGTAGGGTCACCTATTGGCCTGAAACCGCTTCCTTCCTCATAAATAACATCTGCCTTAAGCGAAAGATAAGTCAAACTTAGAACCTTTTTAAGTCTAAATTGACTCTCTTTAGTTCCTCCCTCAATCTTACCTTCAGGCTGGTAACCTTCTCCTGCTACTTTCAGATGGTCTTTGCCAAAATAGATTTTATTGATTATCATCTGGCCGGTTGTTAAAGTCCCGGTTTTGTCAACGAGAAGAGTGTCCGCGTTGCCCATAGCCTCAACAGCCGCCATTTGTCTGACAATCGCCCTAGCTTTGGCCATGCGCCAAACTCCTTTCGCCAGAACAACAGTTACCGCCACCGGCAATCCTTCTGGTACAACTGAAACCGAAAGGCCAATAACAGCTGTAATAATCTCATGAAGGGCAATACCACGAACTAACCCAATTAATAAAACAACAAAGGCAATTGCCAAAACCCCCCAGGCGATAAAATGGGTAAGTTTTACAATCTTTCGAGTAAGAGGCAGGGGAATATCGGCGGTTTCGAGTAAGTCTTTGGAGATTTTACCAAGTTCGCTGTCAAAACCGGTTGCTACAACCACCGCTTCCCCATAACCAGATGCAATACTGGTACCGGCAAAAACCATGTTTTTCTGATCGCCAATGACCAAATTTTTACGATTTAAAACCTCAGGATTTTTGGCAACTGTGTACGCCTCACCTGTCAAAATAGACTCATCTGTGGTTAAGCTTTCTGCTTTAATTAGTCTGGCGTCGGCGGCTATGCGATCACCTTCATGTAAGATTAGAACGTCGCCAGGCGCAACTTCATCAGAGGCTATAAGCATCTCTTCACTATCCCGTCTGACTACGGCTTTATGGCGTATTAACTTTTTTAATCTTTCTAGGGAATTTTTCGCTCGTCCCTCTTGAATAGTCCCGACAATGGCATTAAGAATAATTACTGCCAAGATCACCAAAGCATCGGTGCTTTGGCCAAATAGAAGTACTAGGGCGGCTGCAAAAACCAGAATGTAAATTAAAGGACTTTTAAACTGTCTGACAAAGATATCAAGTAAGGTTTCCTTTTTTGACTGCGCTAAGATATTAGGGCCAAAAGTTTGCAGCCTGTCTTTGGCTTGGCGAATACTTAAACCTTTTTCAGGCTTGACACTGAATTCTTC
>Ga0075770_141_pt1 | contig 7798 bp, 10 predicted proteins | sample RifGroC1_FD_67863 | JGI IMG/M metagenome (GOLD analysis project Ga0075770, IMG submission 67863) | Microgenomates bacterium GW2011_GWC1_40_35
GTGGCTGCGGCAGGGATTGAACTCATCGAGTCTAAGCCTGAAAGCTCTCCCTCAGAGTCGAAGACCTGCAACCTGGTGGCAGGGGTGGGGATCGAACCCACAACCTAGAGGTTATGATTCTCTCGCTCTGCCATTGAGCTACCCTGCCGCGGTTTGTATTCTATCAAAAGCCATCCAATTTGCCAAAGGCAAATTGAAAAGTAAGAACGCGAGCACGAAAAAGTTTCTTTCCTAAAAAGAAACGGCTCTAGTGCGAGCCGTTCTTACGCTGTAGCGGGGGCGGGAGTCGAACCCACTTCTGGAGATTATGAGCCTCCCGAGATACCGTTTCTCCACCCCGCGATGTTTGAATAAGTGAAGCTATTTTAGCTTCAAAATAGCTTCCTGTCAACTTCCGAAAAACAATTCCTGCCACTTTTCCCAATTTGATCCGAGTCTGGAGTCTGGAGTTTGGAGTTTGGAGTTTTCATCATTCTCTTTTGGGAGAATAACTACTGTCTCCCCCTCTCTGGCTAAACCAAGTTTATTCCTAATTTCCTCTTCGACAAATTCGTCAGTTTTTTTGTATTCCAGCTCCCCCTTTAAAGCCTCATTTTCCTGCTTTAACTTTTCCAACTGTTTTTCGGCCTCACCAACGCTAAGCGAATTTGTTCTCAAACCTAGAATCCGCTTTGTGCTGTTTATAGCCAAAACGATACTTACAAGTACCGCAAAAAATAGTAAAAAAGTACGTTTCATATCAACTGCAGTATTATCCTGACGGGCTTGACAAGACCCATAGCATAGGATTATACTTGCCTTAACTTTTTAAGTTGCCTGCCCCGTAAAATCGCACTGTGAACCATGTTCGAATAGAACCTAAAGGCGAACAGCAAGATTAATCGGGGTCAGCCTGCTATTCTGCACCAAGTCTGACCCGATAGCCGAGTTTGACTCGGCACAAATTATGCCTAGGATATGAAAAAATTGGACGAAGCTCATAAAGAGTTTATTGAACACCTAAAAGGCCGAAAGCGAGCCTCCGCTACCATCTTAGCATACGGTAAAGATATCGAGCAGCTGATAGCATTCTTACAAGAGATATCAAAAGCTCACGTCCATGAGGTCACTTCAGATGACATTAAAGGCTTTTTGGCCAAAATGCAAAATAGCGGCTACACCCTAAAATCAATTTCGCGAAAATTAAATTCCACCAAAACATTTTTTAGATATTTAAAAGTCCAGGAGTATCTAACCGACGACCCGGCAAGTTTAGTTGACCATCCAAAATTTGAGGCAAAACCTCCAAGAATTCTTTCCCCCACTGAATACAGGGCACTGCGTGATGCCGCCAGAGATGATGCTAGAATTGCTGCTATTATCGAGGTACTCCTTCAGACAGGTATCAGAATTGGGGAATTGGCCAATTTAAGAACTGATGATGTCTTTTTAGGAGAAGACGGTAAGGAGGGTCATCTTTACATTAGACCTATGGAAAATAGGCCTGAGCGGACAGTCCCTTTAAATAAAGCAGCCGAAGCTGTACTCAAAAGGTATCTGGAGGAACGGACAAAAACTACCAATAAAACTCTCTTTGTTACCAAAACCGGAAGACCACTTTTAGTCAGAAATATCAGAACTGCTATTGACCGCTACTATAAAAGGGCAGGGATTTCGGGCGCCAAAGTTAATGATCTTCGCCACACTTGGGTTGCCCATCATCTTTCGTCCGGTGCATCGCTTGTTCTAATTTCCAAAATCGCCGGCCACAAGACAACTCTAATTTAGAATGGCAGAGAGATCACCAATTCTCCCAAATGTCCGTGTCCTTGACTTTGTCGGTTTAACCCCGGACAAACTGGCCCAGTTTGAGCAAGAAGGACTGGAAAAAGAAAGACAAGAACGTCAACAACTTCTGGAAGCTTTGGGAAAGGATAAAGAAGCAGGTATAGACTTATATAACCAACACAAAAAAGACTTGGAATCCTGTTCACGATTTAGAGATGGTGCTCCGAGACCAATAACACTACCTGACGATACCATGATCGAATTTCGGTCTGTGTTCACAATTGATCAAATACCTGATGCAATTTCTCGGAAATGGTCTGATATTAAGCTCAGAAGTCCATTTGAAACTGATCAAGAGTTAACCACAAAGACCGAATCTTATATTAATGATTTAATTGAAGGTTTCGGTAAAAAGGCTTTTGAGGAGAAAGACTGGCCAAGTGCTGTCAATGCTTTCGATGTTGCCACGGAAGAAGGTGTTCTTCAAAGTTCGAGACTCAAAGAATTAATCGATAGTTTACCGATAGAACGAGACAATCATCAGGATCGCCGAGACATCGCCAGAGTCATCCAAAACAGACTCGATAAGAAAGAAAGACAAGCAACTCAACAAAAGAAAGCGAGAGCAAGAGCAGCCAAAGATCAAAGACATAGGGCCAGAACACCAAGCTGAATCGATAACCCAAAATCAGGCTAGTTATTCTTAAGCATCCCCAAATAACATCTGCAAAAAAAATAATAACCATTGGAATAATTAACCCTCTCCAAAACCAGGAAACGTAAAAAGTCGCTATAATACCGACAATGATAAAGATTATTCTCGTGAGTAGCACCAATTACTCTAGAGTTTTATAATGTGCCCATCACAAATGAAAAAATCATCCATAAAAACCGCCAGAAGATACATTATTGATTTAATTACAAAACCAGCAAGCGTTCTACCCAAACAAGAAGTTCGACTATCTCCCGATGAAACTCGTGAACTGGAATTTTTAGTTGACAATGGTCACTGGGAGGTTTTAGTTAAAAACAAGACATTCTTAATACTTGCGCCTGAGGGTCGAATCCAAACTTTAACTCAAGCTCTTGAAAACAGAACTAAAATTCTCCGCACGAATTTGACACCGCTTGGCAGAACTGACAAGACCAGGGCAGCTTATATTCAAATCCTAAGTCATATTCACGACCTTGAAAGATTAAAAGAAGAAATACTTGAGGGGTTTTATACAAATGCTGGGAGGCGCCAGATCAGTAAAAAATCAAAAGGTGACAAGATAGATTTTTATTGATAACTAAATCGTAAGTATTCACCTTTCTCCAATGGATATGTCATCGCGAGGCTACGTAGTAGCCGTGGCGATCTAAAAGATTGCTTCGCTACGCTCGCAATGACGACTTGGCTGGAGAAAACTGAATACTTACCTCATTTGAACTTGAAAAACTATCGGGTATCTGATAAAATTCCCGCTTGTCATGACAGTTGAACAAACATCCGGTATCCTTTTGACTCAAGCTAGTCGAAGAAGATTCCTTGCTAAGACATTCAAATTATTCTTAGGCGGGACTGCTTTGTTAGCTGGTTGTGGTGGAAATGATGAAGATGAAATAGGTATGCCAACTTCTGAATTAACCCCAAGCGTTGAAAAAAATAGAGAAGGAATTCTGGAAGCTGATGGTTGGCAAATTTATATTAAAAGATGGCAAACAATTCCAGACTTTCTTGAAACTAAACCGGAAGTAGAAACTGAGGTGATTGAAGCTGTTGCCAGAAATATTAGTGGACAGACACTAGATACAAGAACTTTTGCTAATTTGGGCCTGAAGATTACTGGTCAGGGAAGATCTTATAACACACGAAATTTTGTTCCTACTGCCTATGGAGAAGAATTTGACGAATTTGAAGAGTATTTTTGGGATGAACCGTTCTCTTTAGAATCAGGAGAACACAGAAAAATTCCCCCAGGATTTGCCCTGCCTCTGATCTTAGTAAGTACAGCACCAAAAACGGTAGCGATAGAGAAACCAAATTTACTTTCCACTGACCACGGTAATATGGAAAATGGCGTCAGTCCAAGATCAATCCCCTACGGTGAAGTGATTGCGGATTTGAGCAAAGCTCAGCTAATTCCAGAAGGTGCCGTTAATAATTATAAGAATTTGGGTGAAAGCCTTAGTGCACGGGATTATGCCACTATTACTTTGACAGGGCCAATCGTAAATCCCTGGGATCCTGAAGGGACAGGAGTACCGAAGAGATATTATCAATGTATTTCTTTTGATTTTGAAAATAATTCTCCAGAAACACTTCGTTTTTCATCGGACATAACAGATAATGTAGATCTCTCTATTGTCGTTTATCTCAAAGATGGAAGAGTGATTCCGGCAAAAAAATCTCAAGGTGGCCCTTTTGGTTTCCTTTTTGGTAAAGAGGTGCTTCCAGGCACAAAAGAAAACATTTGTTTTGAATTAAGTAATACCAACGTCTTCCCTGAGGGACTATTTGATCTTGTAGATTCGGTAGCAGTTGTAGTTCTCAAAGATCAATGGGCCGTCTGGAAACTTTGGCCTCCGAATTCTTGATTTTCTACAGATATTTAGAAGAACGCACAAAAACTACCAATAAAACCCTCTTCGTCACCAAAACCGGCAGACCACTTCTCGTCAGAAATATCAGAACTGCTATTGACCGCTACTACAAAAGGGCAGGGATCTCGGGCGCCAAAGTTAATGATCTTCGCCACACTTGGGTTGCCCATCATCTTTCGTCCGGTGCATCGCTTGTTCTAATTTCCAAAATCGCCGGCCACAAGAAGGGTAAAGCTGGAACAGCTGTAAACGAAACCCCTTCATCCTTGACATTAATCCCATTTAGGATAAATATTAAATTGTGGATATAACAACTGAGCTTGTACGCTCTACTCAACCAACAGTTGAAGAAATTCCCAACCCTTTTATAAAAAGACCCAATGTTAAAGTCTACGAAGGTAATGTCAATAAAATGGGTGTTTTTAATGAGGGCGAAAATGGCCAAGATAGAGCGGTTACCTTTCAGCTCAAGATGGGATCCCAGGAAAATTCCTTCGCACTGGCAATCGATCCCAAAAACGACCAAAGAATTATCAATCTTGAAGATTCCAGAAAAGTTCAAGAAATGACGCCAGACGAACTCAAAACAGTAGTCTTGCTGCAAAGACAAAAGGATACATTAATTTTACACAGAGAAGATGGCGACTATCAATTTTCGCCACAAATATTACGAGAGAAACCTCGCGTAATCCAACTCAACGACCAACTTGGTTTCGAACTTGTTGATTTCAATCCCGAAAAAAATTCGATTACGATTCATAAAGTTCAACTTAGTCAGCTTAACCCGGATGCAATTATAATTGCTTCACCTCAATCCGGACCATCCTTAGAATCTCAGCCCGTTGCGCAAGAACAGCAAAAAGATTGGAGAAGAAAGCTTATCGACCTTATGTTTCTCCCTCCAATAGTTGGATCATCTTTAGTAGCCGGACAAGGTACGACTCACGAAACCCCACCTCCACCCTCGATTGTTGAAACTATCCCCGCTGACCAAATTCCCGAAAAAAGTCTATTGTATGAAACTCATGAATCTTTAACGTGTCCGGCCACGAAAGAAATGGAAATCAAACAAGGGGACTTTTTAACCAAACTCTTAGTCGATGCTAATGGAATGAAACGCTACTTGAACCCTGATGGCACAATGGACGTGAATTTACTCTATCAAGACTTAGCTTGCCTGTTGGCTATTCCCGAAAATCAAAAAATGCTTGAAAGTTCCGATCCAACGGTTGCCAATTTTGTAAAAGGCATGATGGATCCCGAAAATCAACTTGTTTTTGGCCAAACAACAGCCGATAAACTTCTCGAGGGTTTTTTTATTCTCAACTCTCCAAATGGCCAAGAGCGTTATCCAGGAGCAAGTAAACAGCTAGTGATAGTTCATGAAGGCCAAATATTCCTAGTACCATATTTCACTGATGGAGCACAATCTTCATTTTCGAATCCACCCACCGAATCGCTTCAATAATCTATTTCTTCTTAAGGATCTCCCAAACCACATCTGCAAGTAAAATAATCACCATTGGAATAATCAATCCTCGCCAGAACCAAGAAACATAAAAAGTCGCCACGATCCCCGCAATCCCGGCTATGATAAAAATTATTTTCAAAAACATATCTTTTATTTAATTTGAAATTTGAAATTTGAAATTTTTAATGAATTTCCAATTTGAAAATTTAAATTTAAAAATTGAATAAAAATTAGAAATTGAAAATTAAAATTAGATAAGTATTGACCCTCAATTTCCTTTTTGCTAGTATAGCATCACAAAGGACTCTCTGGATAAGACAGAGGTCTTTTTTTTAAATAGTTATGTCAGTCAAGCACAAGGCCAAAGCGTTAATTGTTCATTGCATTGATTTTCGTTTCCAAAAACTTGTAGAGAATGATCTTAAAATGCGCAATCTGAAAGGTCAGACTGATCGAATCTCCTGGCCCGGAGTGTCAAAAGATCTCGAAAATATCAAAAAGGCCACCAAGGTTTCTATTAACCTCCATGACCCTGACGAAGCCTTTATTTACGAACATGAAGATTGCGGTGCTTACGGTGAAGACAATTCACTTGAAACTCATCGCCAAAATGCCAATGCCTTAAAAGACTATTTAGAAAAAATTAAACCATCAATAAAAGTAAATACGCTTTTTGTTACTCTTGACGGGATAAAAGAAATATGAATGTTGCCTAACCTTTGTTATTCTTCGAGCAAAGTCGAGAAGTTTCCATGTCAAGTAAGTAAGACCGTTATATAATCAAATTAAACCAATGGAATCGCACGTTGCTTTGGCTGCCGAAAAAATATTCTCAATCGGCCCCATACCAATTACTAATACCATCTTCACGACTTGGATAGTTACCTTTATATTAATAATCTTTGCATATATGGCGACCAGAAAAATCTCTGCCGTTCCCCAAGGACTTCAGAATATTGCCGAAGTCGCCGTTGAGACATTTCAGGATTTGGTTAGCACCATCGCTGGCGATAAAACCAAAGTTTTTCTACCAATCGTCGGCTCTTTTTTCTTTTTCATTTTATTCGGAAATTATCTTGGCCTTTTGCCGGGAATCGGTACCGTGGGGTTTTTTGAGAATGACGGAGAAACATTTGTCCCTCTGTTTCGATCAATAAACTCTGATTTAAATACCACAGTCGCCCTTGCCCTAGTTTCCCTTATTGCCACCCATTTTCTATCAGTAAAATATCTGGGGCTTGGCGGTTATTTGGGTAAGTTCTTGAGCTTAAACCCAATTTTCCTGTTCGTTGGATTCTTAGAAATAATCGGCGAAGCCACTAAAATACTTTCCCTTTCCTTTCGGCTTTTTGGCAATATCTTTGCCGGCGAAGTTCTTTTAACTACTGCCTCCACCCGCCTTTTCGCCTTTATCATCCCAATACCCTTTTATTTTCTGGAAATGCTCGTCGGTTTTGTCCAGGCTTTAATTTTCGCAATGTTGACCCTGGTTTTTATGGTAATATTAACGCAAAAGTCGCATTGACTTAAGTAACTTATGAAAGGAGGGAAAAAGTGGAAATCGTACTAGCAAAAGGAGCGGTAATCGCCGTTGGCGGAATGGTACCAGCTCTGGCTATCGGACTTATCGGTTTTAAGGCAATGGAGGCTATCGGCAGAAATCCCGATGCAGCCGGAAAAGTGCTGCCGGCAATGTTAATCGGCATGGCCCTTGCCGAGGCAATAGCCATTTACGCACTAATTTTGGCATTCACAGGCTAAATAACGCTGAACGCAAAACAACAAACGCTCAACGCTTCTAATCATGCGTTAAGCGTTCAGCTTTTAGCGTTTGGCAATAAAAATTATGGAAATCATACGCAATTTCGGTATTCAACCAGTTTTACTTTTGGCTCAGATTGTCAACTTTCTGATAATTCTTTACCTTTTACAAAAGTTCTTTTATAAACCAATAGTCAAACTTTTAGAGCAGCG
>Ga0075770_138_pt1 | contig 6351 bp, 7 predicted proteins | sample RifGroC1_FD_67863 | JGI IMG/M metagenome (GOLD analysis project Ga0075770, IMG submission 67863) | Microgenomates bacterium GW2011_GWC1_40_35
CTCAGGTCATACAAAATCCAAAACGTTGGTTTCTGGGGAATTCATTTTTGGCAATATAGGCAGCAAAAAGGGGATAGCACCTGGATAGAAACCGCCAAAACTATAGTTAACCAAAAGTAATAAGAGCTTGTTTGAAAACCCTTGTTGTTCGAGTCCTTCGTTAAAACTCAGGGCTCGAACAACATGCTTTGCATATTGTTCGAGCATAGCGAGAACTATTAGACTTCTCACTCTGTTCGAAGAATAACAAGGTTTTTAATAGACTAATAACAGAATGTGCCTTGCATTACCTTTAAAAGTTACATCTCTATCCAAAAATCAAGCTGTTATGGAAGACGGTAGAATGGTCAACTGTTCACTAGTCAAAAAGGTCAAAATGGGAGACTGGCTTATGGTAAAATCAAATTTGGCAGTAGCAAAGTTGACGCCCTCCGAAGCAAAGTCAATGTGTTCTGCTCTGAGAGAAATTTCGAATGGAATCAAAGCTTAAAAAAGGTATTTATTTGGCTTTAATAGCTGCAGTTTTCTCCGGTGTCGCCAACTTCACCAACCAATTCACCGTCCGCTACGTAGGCGATGCACTGGTTTTTACGACAATCAAAAATTCTCTCGTTGCTCTTCTTATCATAAGTCTATTAATTTTTGTCAAAAAACTTGCAAAAGTCAGGAAACTTTCCGGACGAAATCTCTTACTGCTTCTATCAATCGGCGTAATCGGCGGTAGCTTGCCTTTTTATCTATTCTTTACAGCTCTTGCCCAAATGCCGGCTATCAACGCCTCTTTAATTCACAAATCACTCGTAATTTGGGTAACAATACTTGCTGTTCCATTTCTTAAAGAAAGATTATCTATCCGGCAGATGTTTGCAATCATTGCCGTTTTTTGGGCTAACCTTTTAGTTGGCGGGTTTGGCGGTTTCGCAGTTAATGGACCCGAATTTATGGTACTTGCCGCCACTATTCTTTGGTCTGTTGAAAGCGTCATTGCCAAGATTACCCTCAAGCAAGTTGATCCGGATATCGTGATTGCTTCGCGTATGGGAATCGGTTCGGTAATCCTTCTTCTTGCAGTGCTTGCCTCAGGTAAAAGTCCCATGCTTTTTACCCTGAATTCCAGCCAGTTTTTTCTGACCTTTTTGACTACACTAGTCCTTTTTGGCTATGTCTCAACATGGTACAGAGCCCTATCCTATGCTCCAGTAACATTAGTCGCCACAGTTTTAACTCTAGCTACGCTAGTTACAAACGGGCTTTCAGCGGTTTTCGTCACGCACAAACTGACTATGACTCAGGTCGCCCAGTTTATTCTGCTTCTCGCTGGCACATCACTATTCATTAATGCGGCTGGGAAAATAAAATCGGTCAGTCAGAAGTTGACTCCAAAAAGTGCAATCTAATAACCTTTCAGGAATTCTAACCTGCGCCCGTTATTCATTCGCTCCGAACTATTACAAATACTGCGGGCCGGACGCCAACAAAAAGATATCATCATATCTCCAAAATTCCCATGCCGACCCTAATTTGGTCGAAATTCTGGATCAGTTCGACGTACTTTTCCGTTATTTATCTTTGATAGCCCATTCAAATAATATTGCTGACCCGTTCGATCAGCGAGTGGTTGAAGCCTACTGGATAGGCAATTCTCTGCTTGAGAAGGTGAAACCCTCTCAACTTGGGAACCATCTACTTTATGATCAGCAGTTAAAAAAAAGACTTCCTCCAAAAATGCTTAAATGGGTTGTCGAAAAAATCCCCAAAGGTGTAAAACATTGCTCCGCATACGGTCGACACTATGGATCAATGCAGGATCGGTTGGGGAAAGGTAATTAAAGTTCACAGTTCACAGTTCACAGTTCACAGTCAAAAACTGATATCTCAGAATAAAAAATTAGTCTTTATTGATTCAGTCCGTGAACTGTCAACACCGATTGACAGATCAATCAAGAACAAATTAAAACCCGGCGATCTTGTCTCATTCCACTGGGGTTTTATCTGCGACAAAATCACCCCGCAACAGGCAAAAAATCTAGCATTTTATACAAACCAGAACCTAAAACTTGCCAATGAAACCATCTAAAATTTTAGTCTTCGGCAACCCGCGCGTAAAAGCAGATTCCATCCCTCTTAAAATATTACCCGGACTTAGAAAACAGTTTCCTGACATTAAATTTGACGTAATGGATCCGACAGAAATAATTAGCCAGAATGACAAAGAATTGTGGATACTGGATACGGTCCAGGGAATCGATGAAGTTAAAATAATCGATAATCCCTCAATATTCGAAAACCAGCCAAATCTTAGTGTCCATGACTATGATCTCATCTTAGACCTGAATCTTCTTTTAAAACTCGGCAAGTTTAAAGAAACCAAGATAATCGCTATTCCTCAAAATATGTCAAAGGAAGCCGCGCAAGATAGAGTATCTAAAATTATTAGTGAAAATTGATTTTAAGAAAATGAGTGGCACAGGAAATACAAGGGTCGTAGGCTCTAACGAATTTTTCAATTTCATGCGAAAGCTGTTCTTTATCTAAATCAATATTCTCCTCAACTAGCCTCACCAAGTTCTTCTCAATACTTATCTGATTTTGTCCTGTCGGTACTATGATTTCCGCCCTAGCTACCTTGTTATCTTTAATTTCAAGCATGTGGTAGAGAGTTCCTCTGGGCGCCTCAATTACCCCAACTCCCACACCGTCTTTTTTTTGAGTTGACGCGGGTTTTTCAGGATTAAACTGATTGCTGCCAAGCAGCAACAGCGAGTCATCAATGCAATGCAAAATCTCAATTGCCTGGGCCAGATTATTGTCAAAAACATTTGTCGAAGGAAATCTAGAAAGTACATAGCCCACATTCTTTATTGTGTTTTCATTCAGTTTTTCCTTAGCTAGGTTAACTCTTGCAAGAGCGCCTACCATGTAAGTTTCCCTTTTGAATTTGTAACCTGAGGCTTGCGAATAGGGGATTACCTGATGTTCAAGATGTTGCCTAAAATTGGCCTCCTCGATTACTCCGTCTTTTGAGGTTTTAATTTTTCCTTCAAGAAAATCGTATCTATTCTCGCCAATTAGTCCTACAAAATTAGTCTGATCATAAAATTTAAATTGAGAATCAGAAAACAATTTAACAAGTCTTTGTGCCGCAGGCCTGGCTTTGATAAGAAAATTTTTGCAACCAGTTAAATCATCAGCCGATGGAAACTTCAAAAAGCCCCCGATTGTCAAATACGGTGCATGGACGCTTCTACCGCCAAAGGCTACCGAAAGCATATTACCTGCTTTCTTGACACAAAAAGTGTCTTCAAGAAATTGCTTTTCTTTCGGATTATTCTCATCAAGTTCCAAAATTGAGTCTTTACCTAAAAGATCAGGTAAAGCAAAAACATATAAATGGAGACCATGGTCGCGGATCATTAGTCCGTTGATGGCCAGTCGGCGCATAATCATAGTTTGGGCAGACGGAACAATTCCCAGAGCTTTTTCGCAAGCTTCAATACTGCAAAGAATGTGGGCGTTTGAACAGGTTCCGCAAATTCGCGCCAAAAGTTGTGGAACAGCCGGAACACTTTTACCCCTAACTCCCTGTGTGTAAAAGCGTTTATACTCGGAAAGTTTCAACCTCAGATCAACAACTTTTCCCCCGCGGACAGAAACATCCAGACCCGCCGCACCTTCAATTTTGGTTATTTGATCGAGTGTTAAATCGAAACTTGAATTATGCATATTACTCTTCGAGCGGTGAGCGAGAAGTTCGCTCATGGGTAAGTTCTCGCTTTCGCTCGAACAATATTTAACCGACTATCACGTTAAACTCAACAAGTAACGTATCCAAAACCTCCAAAAATTTCTTCTCATCCATTGGGCAACCCGCAACATAGACATCCACCTTAACTACTTCATCAACTTTTAAAACCTTAGGAGTGTATGAAAAACGCTCCAGTATCGGCTTTATTTCGGAAAGTGTCGCCTGGTCAAAAAGATTCCTCTGCGCAGAGGGGAATCCGGAGACTGCACAAGACCCGATTGCCACAAGTTTTGTAGAGAGTCCGCGGATTTTTTTCAATTTTTCCGCTTGATTCTGGCTGGAAATTGCACCTTCCACAAATGCGACATCCAATTGGTCCAAAATGTTTTTAGTCCTTAAAGCTTTAGCATAACGTATGTCCAATAAATTTTTCCATCTAAAAAAATAATCGTTGAGAAGCTCGGTAAAAATAATTGTCGAATCCTCGCAGCAGGTAAAAGAAAACCAACCGACCCTAAGTTTTTTTGGAGTGTCCGGCATTAAAATAAACTACACACGGCCTGAAGGCCGTTGTATTTTCTTCCTTCGCTTCGCGAGATTCAATCTTTATCCATGGTCGAAGGCCATGGATTTCGCTCGCTCGTAATAAGTATAGCAAAGACTAATTGATGGAATCATGCAAACTATGCTAGAGTAAACTAGTAGCCTCGGTTTCAGTCACATGGACACTGGTTTAATCAAAAAAAAGCTCTCCGATTTCAAAATCCCTCCTAATCTAGATGATTATGAAAAGGTCAGGCAGTCATTCTCATACCAAGATGCCAAGAAAGAAATAGACTTTGTCGGCGGGAAGCTTAACGCAGCCGAAAACGCCATCGAAAGAAATGCCAAAAACTTCAGAAAGAATAAAATCGCTCTCTACTGGAAAGGAGCAGACGGAAATGAGCAAAAATTTACTTTTTTGGAACTTAACGATGCGGCCAATCAATTCGCCAATCTTCTCCATGAATTCAATGTCGATCAGGGCGATCGTGTTTTTTTCTTCCTGTCGAGAGTCCCCGAACTCTATTTCGGATTCCTGGGTACTTTAAAACGCGGTGCCATTGCCGGAACGATGTTCGCGGCCTTCGGTCCTCAGGCAATCGAAGATCGGCTAGGAAACAGTCAAGCACGAATTCTGGTAACTGAGCCGGAGCTATTCGACCGAGTCGAAAAAGTAGCCCACAAACTTACTAATCTTGAAACTGTTTTTGTTACCGGTGAGCCTCAGAAGGTCAAGCATCTGAAAATTCACGGCAAAAAAGTTTTTAGCTTTACCGAAACTCTATCGAAAATGTCCAAAAACTATAAAACCCGAATGATGAATCCTGAAGATCCTGCCTTTATGCTTTACACTTCCGGAACAACAGGTAAACCCAAGGGCGTAGTTCATGTTCACAAGGCAATTATTCACGAACACATCAGTGCAAAGTTCGTTTTGGATCTTCGGGATGATGACGTTTACTGGTGTACGGCCGATCCTGGTTGGGTGACCGGTATTGCATATGAAATTTTGGGATCCTGGAGTAACGGATCATCAACCGTTGTCACCAATGGCAGATTTGACCCGGGGGAGTGGTACTCAATTCTTCAGGATTATAAAGTGACAGTCTGGTATACAGCTCCAACTGCAATTAGAATGTTAATGGCAGCAGGCAATGATCTTGTAAAAAAATATGATCTCTCCTCACTTAGGCATTTGGCCAGTGTAGGCGAACCTTTAAATCCGGAGCCGATCCGCTGGGGCCTCAAAGTTTTTGGCCTGCCGTTTCATGATAACTGGTGGCAAACAGAAACCGGCGGAATCTTAATCGCCAACTACCCGGCAATGGATATTAAACCTGGCTCAATGGGTAGACCCCTTCCTGGAATCGAGGCGGCAATTGTTGATGATAAAGGCAAAAAACTTAGCCCAAACCAGGAGGGTAACTTGGCTATTAAACCCGGCTGGCCGTCAATGATGCACACAATTTGGCGAAGACCGGAAAAATACAAATCTTATTTTACGGGCGGCTGGTACATATCAGGTGATAGGGCTTATCGTGATAAGGATGGCTATTTTTGGTTTATCGGACGGGCAGACGACGTCATTAAAACTTCCGGTGAAAGGGTCGGACCCTTTGAAGTTGAATCAGCACTAATTGAGCACCCGTCAATTATCGAAGCTGGAGTTATCGGCAAACCGGATCCCTTGCGCGGGGAAATTATCAAGGCTTTTGTTAAACTAAAAGAGGGAGTTAAACCTTCCGAGAATCTAAAGGAGGAAATTGCCCAATTTGTCAAAAAACACCTGGCTGCACACGCATTTCCCCGCGAAATAGAATTTATTGATAAACTTCCAAAAACCCGCTCGGGTAAAATCATGCGCCGCCTCTTAAAAGCGAAAGAACTAGGGCTGCCAGTTGGCGACACTTCAACCTTAGAGGAGTTTTAAATATGGACAGAGACAGTTTGAACTGGAAAGTGGCTGGTTACGCTGGTGAAGGGATAATGACTACCGGACTCCTGTTTTCTAAAACCGCGAGCCGTCACGGCTGGTATATTTTCGACTATCCTGAATATCCATC
>Ga0075770_142_pt1 | contig 6287 bp, 10 predicted proteins | sample RifGroC1_FD_67863 | JGI IMG/M metagenome (GOLD analysis project Ga0075770, IMG submission 67863) | Microgenomates bacterium GW2011_GWC1_40_35
CCGACTTGCGGCCGAACAGAAATTGATTTAATTAGTCTTGCCAAAAAGGTTGAAAAGATTCTTTCAAAAATAAATGCGCCGATTCAAGTGGCCGTCATGGGATGTGTAGTTAACGGCCCTGGAGAAGCCAGTTTTGCCGATATCGGCATCTGCGGCGGTAAGAAACAAGGCGCAATATTCAAAAAGGGCAAACTACTTCGAACAATTCCGGAAAAAGAAATATTTCCTGTTTTTATTGAAGAAGTCAAAAAGGTTCTAGTAGAAAAGGGCTATACCGAAAGCGCAGAAAAAATTAAGATCCCGCAGACAGGTTAAGTTGTCGCAGGATCTTCGTTTGACTCGTCCCTTATTTTAAAATTGTCTACAAACCCAGCGCGCTTATAACTTGATTAGCCGAAGCATAATTTCCTTCCGGTAAATGCTCCTCAAACCACATCTTATCCTCTTTGGAAAAATCGGACAAACCGTTACATTCGGCTATCAAATCATCCCTCGTTGCCGGATACATTTGATGATCCTTTAAATGAGATATGGCTCCTTTTTTATTACTCACTTTCTCACCCCCTTCCCTGAAATAACTTTTAATCAAACACTTTTAACAAAATCCCAATACAATTTAAATTCAAAAATTAATTTCCTTGCCAGTAACCTTGATTGTCCTTTTAATAATTTGCTAATTGATTTCATATCTGTTTTCTTCTCTAGGCGGGCTCCTAATGAAAATAATAAATTTTTCGAAAGTCATGTAAGTCTTGAACTTTACTTCGTGTAAAATTTAAAATCAGTAACCTGGCTTACAAAACTTTTGTGAGCCAGGTCACAAAGTCCAGCTTAACTGTGATATACTACCCCCTTGCAAAAAAACACATATTTTAAACTAGACGAGCAGTTTTTTATTCAGTTTAATCGGGCCCAAGCCTATAAAAAGGGCGAGATGATTCTGAGGGCGCAAGAAGAGCCAAAAGAAGTATATTTTCTTAAAAAGGGTTTCGTTAGGCTTTACTTAATTGCGCTAACTGGCCGGGAAATTACCTTCAACATATATAAACCTGGTACTTATTTCCCGATGATCTGGGCTATCGGCAATCTACCCAACTTCTATTTTTTCGAAAGCTTAACAGACACAGTGGTTTATAGAGCACCCCGCGAAAAACTATTGGAACTGGTCAAAAACAATCCGAAATTACTCTTCGCTTTAACTAAACGTACATACATTGGCTTGGATGGAATTGTTAGATTAACCCAAGCCTTACTGACCGAAAATGCCCGTGGGAAATTGATATCGGTTCTTTTAGTTCTAGGACGGCGTTTTGGCAGAAAAGAAACAAATGGTGATTTGGTTATTCGGTTGCCCCTTACTCACCGAATCCTGGCTTCCCTTGCTAATCTGAGCCGGGAAACGACAAGTCTGGCGCTCGAAAAACTCCAAAAAGAGAAGGTTCTCACCTTTAACAAACATTCAATAACTATCAATAAACTCCAAAAAATTGAGGAAGAATCGTCAATTGTGGCTATTGAAAAAGCAACAAATCTTACTTTTTAGTTTGAGGTGTTAATTTGTGTGGAAAGACTAAAAATCACTTCTGCATCTTCATAAATCAATCTAAAAGCTTTCTCTCCTTTTGGTACGATAAAAGAGATTCCACCTTTGACAGATCCTTCGGGCAAAAGTGACCCCAACACTAAAGGCTTATACTCCCCCGAAGTACCAGCAACTGGCTTGTACTCTAAATTCTTTGAATCCTTAAGCAAAAATAGCGATGGAGTGTACGACATCGCCACTGATTCGTTATTGGTAAAAGTCACTTCAACATTAACCTGTGCTTCTGTTGGTAATGCTGTTTTGCTCTTACTATAAGCACTGTCAATCCATGCTCTCTCTAAAATTAAGGTCAAACCGCTAGCAAGTTTAACCTCATCTCCTATAGCGTCCGGCTGCTCAAGCAATGGTGTTGGCGTGGGTTCAGCTGCACTTTGCAAACTCCCAGCAGGCTCATTAGTTGCTGGTACTCCTGAATTATTACTTACTGTTTGCACAGATGAATTCTTACCCAAATAAAAGCCACCCGTGCCTGAAATAATTATCAAAATAACTGCTGCGAAAAACAATCCCATTGCTTGCCCCAAGCCCCCTCCCCCAGATTTGGAACCATTAAAGCTAGATGCCTCTTTCCCCTGAGAAGTTACTTCTTGTGAGCTGATTGATAAATTGGATAATATCTTAGCTTCAGCCAAAAGATCTTCCGGCGACTTTGATTTTTGTGAAAAAGGAGACGCCTTCGTTGTCGCTGGCTCAGCTGGATCCCCTGGCGTTTCCTTTAGTTCGTCGAGTTCTTCAGAATCGGGCATTAATTTTATTGTCAACTGCTTGCCCCCTCGAAGTCAAGTTCACTTGACGAAGTGGGGTCAATTGTCTGTCTATCTACCCCTATTGCTTGAGAAACATTTTCGAGACCGTCTGTTTTAAGTAACTTGACCACTCCCTGATTAATCTCACTGATTTTTCGTTTTTTTGTAAATATAGGAAATTAAATCATTAGCCTTCTCTTCTACAACTTTGCCGCTAATTCCGCCTTCTTTTGAAACATGTCTATCGACTATCCTCTTGTTGTTCCGCTGACTGGTCAAATTCGTGCAGACAAAACCGTCTACTTTATGACGCTTAGAAACCTCAATGATTCGATCAACTTGTCGATGTGTTAAATCAGGAGAGATTTTTAAAAAGATCGGTTTTTTGGTAGAAATTTTGTCGATCTTTCCTATAAGTTTATCTAGTCGTTTTGCATCAGTAAAAGGCTGACCGCCAAAGGCATTTGGGCAACTGATATTAATTGTAAAATAATCCCCTATTGTGACAAATTTACCGAATGCTTTGACGTAGTCGTTAATTCCAGCGTCATCACTTACGGTTTTAGGACTATTTGTTTTGGCAATACTAATTCCAACCGGAACTTGAAATTTTTTCCCTAAGAGTCGTTTGGCAATTTTTTCACACCCTTCATTTTTCAATCCGTAGTTAACGACAAGACCTTTGGATTTTTTCAACCGCCACAGCCTGGGTCTCGGATTCTTCAACAAAACCAAATCCAACATACGGCAAAATATCTACTAGAACCGCATCTTTATCAAAACCAGCGCCAAGACCAATGGGATTTTTAAACTTAATCCCTAATATCTTTTGCTCCAAAGTTTTATTTGAATAAGAAAAAAACGCCCCGACAATTTTTCTAGTTAACCAATACTTTCCCAAAAGAACGCCAAAGGAAACCATGCTATCGTGCATGTTTTCAGGATCGATTCTGAAAAAAATTTGCTTGAGAATAATTTTGTAAAAAAAGCGGTTAATCAGATTTCTTAAGAGGATGAGAAACTCCATCAGTAGTCTATTTCACTATTGGCAAGCTGTTGACACCCCATTGAGTAATTCCGCCTGAAAGTTTTTGACTCCGATTGCCGCTTTGGCAATAAACCAGGTAAACCTTGTTCTTATCCAGTTTTCCCAGTTCGTCATTGAAAGTCCCAGATCTATAGTCCAGATTAATTGCTTGAGGCAAGTGTCCGCTTGTATATTCTTGAGACGTGCGCACGTCAATTACCGTTAAATTGTCATCATTATTAATTAAATTTTCAGCTTCCTGGAGGTTCAATTCTTTGATTGTTTGAGCACCTAAGGTCTGATTTTGCCCGGTCGAACAACCTCCCAAAAGTGTGGAAACCAAAATCAACCCTGTAACAATTAAGATATTTACCTTTGTCAATTTCATTGCTGGTTAATTTTAATACAAATCTTTCCTAAATCCAGCCGGCCAAAACTACGCCACCCATACCGACTAATAAAAGACCAATAATAAGATGTAATAAGCGCAGCTTTTTTTGGCGGAATTCTTCCGCCTGTTTTAGGCTAAAACCCTTATAAACAGCCAGGGTAATGAATATCATCGGCAGGATAAAAATGATGTTATAAAAAACAAGGTAAGCAAATGCCTGAGTAAAATTGGTTTTTTGGGAAAGCATACCTAGAATTATGATGTACGGCCCGCTAGTACATGGAAGCAAAAACAAACTAACTAGAAAGCCAATGAAAAATGCGCCGCCTGGACTTGTCACTCTCGAAATTATAGTCTTAAGATGAGGCCGCCAGCTCATCGGTACTTCCATTAAAAAACCACCTTTCCCATACCAAAAATAATCTTTTAGATTGAAAAGCCCTAAAACAATCGCTAAAAACCCGATAAATACCAAAAAGATCCTTGGCAAATTACCCCAAGTCAAAGCTTTATAAAGCCCTAAGCCCATCGCAAGATAAGAAGTAAAGATAGCCAACGAAAACAATAGCCCAGCCTTTAATGCTCTTTTTGATGAGCCTGAAGCTAAAATAGCTGTTAAAAGTAATATCAAAACAGCAAATTCGCAAGGGTTAACACTGTCGGCTAATGCGCCGGCAATAACTGCAGGTAATAAAAGATTTATCCTTGGTAAGGTTGTAGGTAATGTAGGAAAGGTTTGCGATTTGGTTTCGCCAGGTCTGTTTTTAATAAACTCATCTGCCAAAGATTCGAATTGGTTTGGAATATCTGCACCTCCAATTAGATAATTCTTCCCAATAAAAATAGCCGGGACGCCTCTATTCTCCAAAGGCACTTGATATTTTTCAAAATACTCATTTAACAAATTTGCATTCGGCTTATTGTTATATATTTCTTTCTTTTCTATTGGATATTTATCGTAAAAACCTTTTTCTTCAAAATACTGGTTTACTTGGGCGCAATGCGGACAACCCTGTCCCCAAAAAAGGAAAATTTTCTTCTCTTGAGCAGTTACATTTCTGGGAATAAAAAGAAAAATAAGAAAAAGTATAAAAATAATATGTTGAAGTTTTACCATTCAATCCGAATAGCCTCGCCTTTAATAAGGGCTTGGGCAACTTTTTTGTGAGCACCTGCTAAAATTCTCTGAAAGGTGCTTTGAGAAATCTTCATTTTTTTCGCAGCTTTTGGCTGATCCAAACCTTCAAAATCAGCAAGTCGTAATGCTTCCAGTTCATCAATACTAAGTTTTACCTCGGAAAGAAACCGAAGTGGTATACCTCGCGGTTTAAAATACGTTACATCAGGTTGAAAATTTATAACCCTGGGTATTCTAGGTCTTGGCATGAGCTTATAAATAAGATAAAGGATTTACTTTTTCGCTTCAAGCCCTTTTTCTTCTTTCTCAACTTCTTCAAGCTCTTCCTTCAAGGCTTGTTTGTAATCCTTGAGATCTTGACGCGTTTGTTTCGGATCAGATGGCCAGCTCCAGCCAAAATATTTTCCCAGACCTTTACCGAAACCAAAACCCCTATGCCAACCCAAACCCAAACCACAAGGCCCAAAGCCCCTGCCGGTCATTGGACCAGCTCCAAAAGGACCCATTCTATCAAACCGTGGCATGATTTTCACCACCTTTCCAGCTTCGTATATTGAATATATATTCATAATAACACCAGGCGGGAGTTTTGTCAATCGGAGGATTATTAAATAAACGTCGACCCGATCCAGTCGCCAATGTAATGAGTTATCACAATAACCACTATTGCAATCATTAAATGTTCGCTAATAACACTCAGAGGTTTCACTTTTTGCTCTTTTGCAAGAATGTAGCTGAAAAGTCCTAGAAGTGCCAGTCCCCAGATAATGCTAATGACAACGGCGACAGTCAAGTCAAATAGTAAAACGGGAACGACAAATGTTGAAGCGAAAATGAATTTTGACAAAAATGTAGAAATAGTTGACTGCCAGATTTCTCCACATGTGTGCTTATTTTCCGACTCCTCAGAAATATGGATGCCCAGCGCGTCCGAAAATGCGTCAGCGACGGCGATTGTTAATATTCCTCCTAAAACCACCAGTTTCGAATGAGTCCCTGCTTGCAACCCTACCATCAATCCTAAAGTTGTAATAATGCCGGAAGTCAAACCAAAACTAAATCCGGTTTTTAGGGAATGATTCACCTCACCCCAAATTCTAGCATATATTCTCTGCCAACTTCTTACTTGATGGGCAAAAAATGCCTGGAGGAAAAATAGGCAAGATACACTATTGAGATTCCTAAGAAAGCCCCGGCCAGTATATCTGTTGTCCAATGGACACCGGCAACAATTCGGGCAAGTCCCATCAGGCTTACGAATAAAAACAAAATACTGCCAAGTCTTTTATCTAAAATAAACAAAGCTGCTGCAAGGGCAAAAAAGAAGGTCGCATGACCGGACGGAAAAGAGCTTGTTAAGGGTTGTCCAAGAATATTGATTA
>Ga0075770_134_pt1 | contig 6056 bp, 9 predicted proteins | sample RifGroC1_FD_67863 | JGI IMG/M metagenome (GOLD analysis project Ga0075770, IMG submission 67863) | Microgenomates bacterium GW2011_GWC1_40_35
AGCGTCAGGACTCCAGAGTAAATATTGGGAAATGACTGATCTTCTTTTCAAAAAACAAAATGACTGGATTACTTCTACAAATCCGAAAGATTTATTTACTTCTTACGGCCAAGAATTGGGCCTCGACATTGAAAAATTTAAAAGCGACCTTGAAACGTCGATAGCTGTGGTTAATCAGGATTATGCAGACGGTAATAAGATTGGAATTCAAGCAACTCCGACCTTTTTTATTAATGGAGAGAAATATGAAGGCGCAATGCAAAAATTACAGTTTCAGGAAATAATTAACAAGGCTAGTACTTCAGAATAACCTTTCCTACAATTTGGCTGAATTTAATAGACCCCATCCTTGAGCTCATTTGTTTATTATCCCCGTTGACAAAAAAGTACCCGCGTTTACTTTCCGCAACTCTTTTTATATAGAATGTTCCCTGCTTTTGAAAAACGACCGCATCTCCGGCTTTAGGAACTATCCAATTAAAAGTCATCACATGATCGCCGGTATGATAACTCGGCTCCATACTTTTGTCATGAACAATAAAGCGGGAAATGGGGAAAAATTTACTTGGGATAGACAATTTCACCTTCGGTCGGGTAACCTGACTTAACTCGGATGGTTTCGCGGCCCTTTGTTTCCCAGAAAATCTGATCGTGAAGGTCTTTATAGTTATCAATATGTTCCGGCTTAAAATAATCGCCCCAGATAATACGTACCTGATGCTTTATTAGCTCTGCATGTTCCTCCTTAACTTTTTGAAGTCTTGATACCTGATGTACAAACTTCTTCCGATCCTCAACTTTTTCTGACGCGAGTTCTAACTCGTTTATCATGCTAGTCATCCTGATTACAGTATGAGCCGCCATTTGAGCCTCATGAGGATCATAAATGCCGCAGGGAATATCGCAGTGAGCGTAAGCAATAGCAGGTTTAAAAATTAAATCAGCAAGTCTTAATAAATACATAGGCTGAAATTTATACCAAGTGGAAAATTAATTTGCAATAGGCAAAATCAGGTAACACCCCCGGGGGTGAGCCATATGCTAACTAGGAGCCCAGGAGATAATTCTTGGCAATTTTAATACCAGTTGGCAAAAGCTTCTTTACAGACAGAAATCCCAAAACATTATTCATTAAAAGATACGAAGCGCTGATTCCTAAAGTAAATATTGGCCTACAGAGTGCATCGTAAAGGTTGTACCCAAACTTTTGGCTATCAAAAAACGGTCACGAAACCGCCAAGCTAAAAAGGGAATCAGCCAAAAAGAACTGTAAAACCAGGCAGCCCGACCTTCAGGATGCAGATTAAAAGCAAGTATCGCCAAAGCCGGAACAATTAAAACTTGGCGGTCTTTTCTGGCAAAAAACCAAATCCCAAACATGATTGGAAAAAGGCGGATAATTGAGGCTCTATCAATTGAGGAAAAACCATGAACTGCCAAATTCAAAATCTGCATCAAAAAAACCGAGATAATGCCAAGGGGAGTACCTAGAAAAGCTCCTGAAACAGGCGCAAGCAAGTCAAAAAGAGTAAACCTCGCATCTGACCCGACAATCTCGTTAACAGGAACCTGAAGTGCCCCAAACCCTAAGACTGTGAATAAAACTATAAAAACAAGTTTACTTTTCATGAGCTTGTCATTTATATAATACCAGGCTGCGGAAAACAACCCCAATTGAGCAGAAGACGATGGCCTCGCCAAAGGCGGGCGAGCTTTACAGAAACTAGCCTTATGAAAACTTTTTTAAAGCTGTTAATCATATTTATACGTGTTGAATTTTTGAAGAAACTCGCTCTTCAGTAATCCGTTTTGCTGCAATAAAGCGATTTACTACCTTATATTGTGATATCACAATGAAAACAATGAATGCAATCAGTATTTGATTTGTAATCGCTCCAAGCGCAAGTAGTAAAAGTCGAGCATCTCTTTTAAAAGAAACATCTCTCGTTTTTAATTTTACTCCAGTGATTACGGCAAATTTACTTGACATATAGTCTTGAAGAATATCAGCAAGTAACACAAAAATTGCTATCGGTAAAATAAAATTATTACCGGTAATAATCCAATATCCATACGCCATACCCGCAATTACTATTGCATCCACATACCTATCCAATATCGGATCTATCCATTTACCCCAATTAGTGCCCATGAACTTAAGCCTGGACAGTTCTCCATCAATTCCGTCGACTATTGACAAAAGTTGGATCATCAATCCGCCAAAAACAAACCAAGGATAACCGCCTTTAGCTAAAATGAAAAATGTAAATATCGCCAAAAAGGGAATTATAAATGAAATTATATTAGGGGTAAGAGGGGTGTGTATAAGAAATTTCGTCATAAAAGTTGAAACTTTTCTGTTTAACAATTTTGAAATATTTCCATCTGCGGCTTTAGTTAAACTTGCCAAAAGTTTTTTCTCGGCAAATTTTATGTCTTTATAAGTATCACAATCCGCCCAGAAGTTACCCCTATTATTAAATGTTCTTAAATTACCTTTTTGAACAAAAACGTTTACGCCATTAGTTAAGGAATTTTTACCTATGCTTGTGGTTTTTTCGAGGGCTTTAAAAATATGGGGTGAGCAAAAAAACATGCCTGTATCAAAGGCATTATAATTTACAATATGCTTTCCAATATTTGTTACTTTACCCATTTTAACCATAACTTTTGTTGTATCTTTAATATCAAGCGAAGATTTTAAATTATGATCTATTGCAAGTGCGCATTCATTCTTTTTCAATTTTAATCTTTGAAGTTTTTTCAAGGTTGAGGGATCAAAAACATGATCGCTCATAAGTAGTACAAAATTTTCCTTAAAATATTTTTTGGCAAGGAGCGCGGAAATTCCGTTTGCTTTTTCCCAATTGTTATTGTGGACGTAAGAAATGAAAACATTATATTTTTTTCCGTTGCCTAGGAATCCCCGAAGATCCTTACCTTTGTACCCGGTAACTATTACAAATTCGTTGATACCTGCTTCTTTTGCACCTAAGATCACCCGCTCAATAATCTTTAAACCCAAAAGCGGCATAAGCGACTTATGTCGCCCCCGTGTCACCGGCTGCATTCGTGTGCCGTTTCCGGCTGCTAAAATTAACGCTTTCATATTTTTTTTATATGTTAGTAATAAAAAACTGACATTCAAAAATGCCCAATTTTTCAATTCCTGGCAGGTAATAATTTAAGAGTTACTCTATTCTAAAAAGGAGATTGCTATGAAAGAGTAAATATAAATCCTTTTATTAATGATCTATGAAATTAAAGTTGGTGTATTATAACAGAAATGAGCACAGCGACCAACTATAGGCTTGAGTGTGCGATGGTATTCGGGTCGGACTCCGAAAATTGTTTAATGATAACAATGAGGAGGTCATCGACTCTGAAGAGTCCCAGACTCTGAAGAGCTAAATTGCTAGCGTTTCAGCTTGAGGCGTTAAATAATTACTTAAAAGTAAATTTCCTTATAGCCATTGACAAATAAACCTCATGAATTTATTATATGAATATAAGTTCATATAAGTGTTGTCAATCTGAAACAGTTAATAAGAAAAAAATTTCTTCACTTTCTTCTATATTAAAACTAGTCGGAGATGAAAGTAGATTAAAAATCTTGTGTATTCTACGGCAGGGTGAGCATTGTGTTTGTGAGATTATTCAGCATTTAGAGCTATCTCAAACTCTAATTTCCCATCATCTAAAAGACTTAAAAGATGCAGGCTTGGTAAGTAACCGAAAAGATAACCGATGGAACCATTATTCATTAACAGAAGAAGGGCAAAAAATAGTAAATCTGATTTTCCAAATTGAAGAAAGGAGGAATAAATGACTATACAAGTCTTAGGTTCTGGTTGCCCGACATGTAAAAAGTTACACCAGCTAACTCAACAAGCAGTTAAAGAGCTCGGATTAAAAGACGATGTGGAATACATTACTGATGTAGCAAAACTGATTGAAATGGGCGTCATGCAAAGTCCGGTACTTGCAGTAGATGGCAAGCCAGTACTGGTTGGCTTTGTGCCAAGTATTGAAAAGATAAAAGAAACTATTAAAACCGGGCAAGCTAATAATCAGGATTGTTGTAAAGATAAAGATTGTGACTGCAACCCAGGTTGTTGCTAGTCAGTAAATTATGGATATATTCTACCCAGTTGCGTGGTTTACTCACTGGTTTAATTTCAGTGTACTTAGATTAGAAGAAAGCTCCTTATTAGGTGAAGCAGTTAATTTCTTTATTTATGACAGTATAAAGATATTTATTCTTCTTTTCGGAATTATTTTTTTAGTGACTTTTATCCGCTCATATTTACCTCCTGAAAAAATTAAAAAGATCTTGGCCAGAAGATTTGAATTTATCGGCAACATCTTAGCTGCCCTCTTTGGTATTATCACTCCGTTTTGTTCATGCTCTGCCGTACCCTTATTCATTGGATTTGTAGAAAGCGGTGTGCCTTTAGGAGTTACTTTTTCCTATCTTATCTCTGCGCCAATGGTTAATGAAGTAGCAGCAGTAATGCTCTTGGGGCTTTTTGGACCTACTATAGCCTTTCTTTATATAGCTTCAGGAGTAACTATTGCTATTATTGTTGGCTTTATCTTAGGAAAGCTAAAACTTGAACATCTAGTTGAAGATTATGTCTGGAAAATTAAAGCAGGAGATGACAATCAGGTAATTAAACTGACAATTAAAGAAAGGGTTGTGGACTCGCTTCGTTATACCAAAGACTTAGTTAAAAAGGTTTTTCCTTATGTACTTCTGGGAGTTGGGTTGGGTTCTATTATTCATGGCTATGCTCCTGAAAATTTGCTTACTCAGATTGCAGGAAAGAATAATTTGTTTGCTGTCCCCATAGCCGTGGCAATTGGAGTACCACTTTATTCTAATGCTGCCGGAACAATTCCTATCGTTAAATCCTTAATTGAAAAAGGATTACCTCTTGGTACTTCTCTGTCTTTTATGATGGCTGTTACGGCTCTTTCCTTGCCGGAAATGATTATTTTGAGAAAGGTCTTAAAGCCAAAACTACTTGCTATTTATATAACAATACTTACTTTAGGGATAATGTTTACAGGATTTGTTTTTAACACTATTTTGTAAGAAGTTAGAACTTCTTTTTTCTTTTATATAAAGGCAGGATACCGAATCTTGCCGTCCCTGATAGACTATAGGATTATGAGCGAGTGATGTCTTCGACTCTGAGGGATGAGTCCTCAGGTCTTCGACGGTGAGCTCAGTCGAATCGCTCAGACTCGAATGAGGTACGGGGCTCGAACCTACACGAGCTTTTTAATGATAATTCTAAGGAGGTCATCGACTCTGAAGAGTCTCAGACTCAGAAGAGCTAAATTGCTAGCGTTGCAACTGGAAACTCTTAACAATTACCTGAGCAAACCTACTTTTGTTATATGACAAAATATATGCTTATATGGTAATATACCAATGAGCACTTTCGAATGGGACGAGACTAAAAATGATGAAAACTTACGCAAGCACGGAGTTGAGTTTGAAACTGCACAATATGCGTTTATAGATAAAAAACGAGTAATTGCAAAAGATATTGCTCACAGCAAAGGCGAGAAACGCTACTATTGTTTCGGAAAAGTGAAGGGAGGTGTTTTAACTGTCCGATTTACATACCGCCAGAACCGCATTCGGATAATCGGAGCAGGTTTCTGGAGAAGGGGCAAAAATATTTATGAAAAAAGCAATCAAATACAGTGACGAACCGCTAGAAGCACGTGTTATAAACGACTTCCTACCAAGCCCTGAAAATCTAATCCTTAGGGAGAAAAAAAGGAGAGTAACGATAACTCTCACGGAGAAAAGTCTGGACTTTTTTAAAGGTGCTGCCAAAAAACACGGTGCATCTTATCAAGCTATGATACGACGCCTGATCGACTACTACGTTGCAAATCAAGCTTAAATTCACCGTATTAACAAACAAGACGATATTCAGGTTTCAATCCTGAGTTTGTCAAAAGATCGGACTACAAGATTTGTTCAATGATAACAATGAGGAGGTCATCGACTCTGAAGAGTCTCAGACTCAGAAGAG
>Ga0075770_136_pt1 | contig 5835 bp, 3 predicted proteins | sample RifGroC1_FD_67863 | JGI IMG/M metagenome (GOLD analysis project Ga0075770, IMG submission 67863) | Microgenomates bacterium GW2011_GWC1_40_35
TCATTGACGGCGGCGGACGCGGATCAGTTCTTGTTGACAAATACCTACAAAGTCCCCATGTCGCAAAAGTCTTAGCCATTCCCGGCAATGATCTGATGCTTTCACAAAACAAAAAAAAAGTTGTGATCTTTCCTCAAATAAAAACTACCGATGTTGATCAAATCGCCTCCATTGCCAAGAGGGAAAAAATCGATCTAGTTGATGTTGCCCAGGATGATGCGGTTGCAGTTGGTGTAACTGATACTCTTTTGAAAGGAGGCTTCAAGGTTTTTGGTCCGACTAAAACCGCAGGTCAAATTGAGTGGGATAAGGCCTTTGCCCGGAGGTTTATGGAAAAATTTGATATTCCGACTCCGGCTTTTAAAATCTGTAAATCAGAACAAGATGGAATTAAATTCATTAAATCCCGAAAAGAAAGTGAGTGGTATGTTAAAGCTTCAGGTTTAGCAGCAGGCAAAGGAGCGCTTTACGCAAAAGACAATTCTGATGCTATTGAGAAAATTCACGAGATGAAAAATTTTGGCAAAAGCGGAGAGATATTTTTAATTGAAGAGTGTCTTCGCGGTGAAGAGTTTTCTTCATTTGCTATTGTTGATGGTCCGAATTTTATTGTCGTCGGCCACGCTCAGGATCATAAACAAGTTTATGATGGTAATCTTGGACCGAATACAGGCGGCATGGGTTGTTCTTCGCCGCCGATGGTCATCAATTCCGAAATGGAAAATCAGATAAAATCAATTTTCCAAAAAACAGTCGAAGGCCTGGCCAAAATGGATCGACCGTATCGAGGGATTCTTTATCTTGGAGGAATGATAGACGTAAAAGGTAATGTTTGGGTTATCGAATTTAATGCCCGCTGGGGAGATCCAGAAGCACAGGTTATAATCCCAGCCATAAAAGACGATTTTTTTCAGCTCGCAAGTTACGTCCTAAATAACCAATTCAACAAAATTAAAATTAGAAAAGATAATACCTTTCGAATCGTGGTAGCTGCTACTTCCCGCGGTTATCCAGAGGATTATAAAGTCGTCATCGGAAAACGAATTTTCGGACTAGATCGTCTCCTAGACTATTCTGCTCCTTCTCTTCGTCATCCCGATCCCGAGCTTGTCGAAGGAAAAGGATCTATCAAAATTTTTGGAGCCGGAGTAAAGATCTCGAACGGTCAATATCTGGTAAATGGCGGCCGCCTTTTTTATGTTGTCGGCCAAGGGAAAAACGTTGCGCAAGCCCGACAAAAAACTTATAATGCGTTATCTTTAGTCTATGTCGAGGGTAATAATTTACATTACCGCACCGACATAGGCTTTCGTGATCTAGAGAGATTTTATGATTTATGAAATAAGGATTACTGCAAATAGCCCCACCGATTCCAAAGGCCAGGAGCTCCTCGCCGAAATTAAAAGGACGCTTGGCATCAAATCAATCAAAAATATCCGCTCATCCAAAGTCTACCGCCTTGAAGGAATCTCTTTCTCTGATGCCCAAAAATTTTCTCAAGCTGTTTTATTTGAACCAATTAATCAACAAATGTCTTTTAACAAACCAATTTTCTCCAGCTTCGATAAAAAAATCGAAGTCGCCTATAAACCCGGCGTAATGAATCCTGAAGTTGGATCGCTCCTCAAGGCAGCATCTGATTTGAAAATTAAATTGACTGCTGCCGATACCTCAACCGAATACGCCTTTTGGGGAAAGGTGAAAGACAAAGATCTCTCAATAATAACGAATAGGCTTCTGGTTAATGAAACGGTCGAACAAGTTGTCAAAAAACCTCCTAAGACACTGATGATTTCCGGTCAAAAGGGTAAAGTCGAAAAAATCCCAGTTCGAAATCTATCAGATAGCCAGTTAATGGAACTTTCCAAAGATCGTCTTTTCTTAAACCGCCAGGAAATGAAGATAATTAAAAACTATTTTGCCAAAATCAGCCGTGATCCGACTGATTGCGAAATTGAAGTCCTGGCTCAAACCTGGAGTGAACACTGCGTCCACAAGACTTTCAAAGCAAAATTGATTGTTGATGGAAAAGTCAAAAAACCCTTGATAGACAGGATTCGGCAAACAGCAAACTACAATAAAAAACTGATCATTTCGGCATTTGTCGATAACTCCGGTGTCATTGATTTCTATGACGGATGGGCAATTTCCGGCAAAGTCGAAACTCACAACAGTCCTAGCGCAATTGAACCGTACGGTGGGGCAATGACCGGTTCCGGTGGAGTTTTTCGTGATGTTTTAGGAACAGGTAAAGGTGCAAAAATTATCGCATCAACTGATATTTTTTGTTTTGCGCCGCCTGATCTTCCATCAAAATCTATTCCTCCCGGATGTTTACCTCCCGACTACATCCTGCGCAAAGTTGTTGCCGGAGTCCGCGATTACGGAAACAGGGTAGGCATCCCTACAAATAACGGATCCGTGCATTTTCATCCGGATTTTCGCGCCAAATGCACAGTGGGGGTCGGTTCTTACGGTTTGATCCCCAAAAAAATCGCTAAAAAACAATTCCCCAAAGTAGGGGATCTAATTGTAACAATCGGGGGTAGAACTGGCCGAGACGGTATCCATGGAGCAACTTTTTCCTCCGGAGAAATGACAGATCGGACAATAACGGTCTTAGGTTCAGCGGTTCAGATCGGCAATGCCATTGAGGAAAAAAGAATGATCGATGCAGTTTACGACCTTCGCGATCAAGGATTAATAAGAGCAATCACCGATTGCGGAGCCGGTGGATTTTCGTCGGCAATCGGTGAGATGGGCCAAAAAATCGGCGCCCGTGTCTTTTTGGAGAAAGCGCCGCTTAAATATTCCGGTCTTTCCCCTTGGGAAATTTTTATTTCCGAATCGCAGGAACGAATGGTTTTAGCAATTGATCCCCAAAATCTCAAAAAGGCTGTTCAAATCTGCCAACTTCACAACGTTGAGGCGACTGTAATTGGTAAATTCGACGGTTCTAAACGTCTAAGAGTTACTTTTGATAAAAAGCCAGTTTGTGATCTGGAAATGCAATTTTTACATCACGGACTACCTCAAAGAGTCATGAAGACAACAAGAAACAAGCAACAACCCGTCCTCGACCGAGTCGAGACGAGGTCGGGAGAAACAAGAAACAAGAAACTACCACCTCTTCCTAAAAAGGCAGATGACTGGCAGGAGATTTTTGAGAAGGTTCTTTCTCATGGCAATGTCTGCTCCAAAGAACCAATTGTCAGAATGTATGACCACAATGTCCAAGGGACAAATGCCCTGCATCCATTTAGCGGGGTGAATTTAGACGGACCCAATGACGGGACTATTGTTAGACCAATCCTCAAAAAACCATACGGTGTTGTAATAACCCATGGTTTAAATCCCACCCTTAACCTTATTGATCCATACGGGGGAAGCATTTGGGCAATTGTTGAAGCGGTTTCAAATTTCATCTCCTGCGGTGGTGATATTAAAAACGCCGCTCTTATCGACAATTTCATTTGGCCATTTCCCGACGAAGAATCACTTTTTGACTTAGACCAGTCAGTGGATGCCTGCTCTGATATGGCCAGACTTTTAAAAATGCCATTTATTTCAGGTAAAGACAGTCTTTCGTCAACTTACAGGTACCCCTCGGGGAAAATTCTCAAGATACCACCTGTCCTTCTTATTTCTGTCTTTGGCAAAATTCCCGATGTTAGAAAAACAGTCAGCTCTGATTTCAAATCAGAAGGATCAACGATAGTTTTAGTTGGTAAACCTGATTTTAAAAATCTTGGCGGATCTACTTATTTCGATGTTCTCGGCACGAAAGATCCAGAAATTCCAAAGATTGATCTCAAGTCTCTTACGAAAGTTTTTGGCTCGGTCACAAAAGGAATAACACAAGGTCAAATTTTATCCTGTCATGACATATCTGAAGGCGGTTTGGCTGCGGCACTTGCCGAAATGTGTTTTGGAGGAAATTGCGGGACAGAGGTCGACCTGTCTTCAGTAGTCACCCAGACTGACACCCCCGGGGTGAAGTCAGGACGACACCATGAGGACACCCCGGGGGTGAATCTACGTCCCGACTTTATCCTTTTTTCTGAAACAGCCGGAACATTTTTAGTTGAAGTTGAAAATCCGCAAATTGCCAAAAAACTTTTTACTGGAATACCGTACGCTATTTTTGGAAAAACAGTAGCCGACAAAACAATCAGTGTATTCAGTGGTAGCAAGAATCTGTGTAATCTTGATTTAGATAAACTCAAAAATGCTTGGCAAAAACCAATGAGGGAGATATTTCATTAACATGATCAAGCCGAAAATTTGCATTCTTAGAACTGACGGAACTAATTGTGACGAGGAGCTTTTCTATGCTTTTGAAAAGTTCGGGGCAGCGCCGGAGATGGTTCATGTTAACCAACTAAGAGGCAAAAGTAAAAAGTTATCCTCTTTCCAAATTTTGGCTCTTCCCGGCGGGTTTTCTTATGGAGACGATGTCGCTTCCGGGAAAATTCTGGCAGTGGAGCTTATTAGTTTTTTGAAAAATGAACTTCAAGAATTCATTTCAAAAAAGGGATTAATTTTGGGAATTTGTAACGGTTTTCAAACCCTGGTCAGAACCGGTCTTTTACCTTTTAACAACTTTGGCCAAATGGATGTTACTTTGGCTGGTAATGACAGCGGCCGTTTTGAATGCCGCTGGGTGACAATAAAAACAGGGGATAGCAAATGTCTTTTTGTCAACGGTTCAGATGAACTTATTAGAATCGCAGTCAATCATGGCGAAGGCAAGTTTTACGCCGAGCCACTGGCGAAGGGAGAAAATTACCAAACCCCACGGAGCGTTTATTTTCGAGGAAATGATAAAGTTTGCGCAACAGAATTAACTTTTTTGTCATCCTGAACGGAAGTGAAGGATCTGCATTGAAATAATAGATTCTTTGTTTCTCTCAGAATGACAGTCGATGTTATGAAGAGCAAAAAGATAAAAGCGGTCATTTTTGATATGGATGGAGTTATTGTAGACAGCGAACCAATAGAATCATTGTCCTTGGAAAAGCTCCTGCGAAAGTATGGAAAGACTCCACAATATAACAAAGAAGGCCTAATCCACACTGTCGGACTGGCGGGTGAGACGTATAAACAAGTTAGTAAAAAATATAATCTGAAAGAGGACATAGAAGTATTAAAGAAGATAAAAAGAAAGATATTTCGAGATCTTGTAGAGAAAAAGCTCACAGTCATACCGGGTTTTATTGATCTTGTCAGGATGCTAAAGGAAGAAAAAATGAAGATCGCTTTAGCTTCAAATAGATTTGTCGATCTAGTCTTTTTTATGCTAAACAAAATAAAAGCAAAAGATCTATTTGATGTAATCGTCGGGGCAAGTGATGAAATAAAGCCAAAACCCTCTCCTGATATTTACTTACAAGTTGCAAGGGAACTGAAAATAAAACCCGCTGATTGTGTTGCTTTGGAAGATGCAGAAACGGGAATTGTTGCGGCAAAAAAAGCCGGTATGAAAGTAATTGCTATTCCCAATAAATACACAAAAAGTCATAATTTCGCAAAAGCTGATAAAATAGTAAAAAGCTTATCGGACGTGACACCAGAATTGTTACAAAGTTTATGAGGATGTCATCCTGAACGAAGTGAAGGATCTGTAACGAACTAGAGATTCTTCGTTTCACTCAGAATGACATATTGAGTTGATTATGAAGAGACAAAAAATTACTTACGCCCAAGTCGGCGATAATTATTACACGAAGGATCCTGTAAACAAGCTTTCTCAACAGGCCGCAGCAAAAACTGCTGTTCATCTTAAAAAAGCAAACTTTTCTGAAGTATCTGCAACCCGCGGTGAATCGGCCTTCG
>Ga0075770_143_pt1 | contig 5011 bp, 5 predicted proteins | sample RifGroC1_FD_67863 | JGI IMG/M metagenome (GOLD analysis project Ga0075770, IMG submission 67863) | Microgenomates bacterium GW2011_GWC1_40_35
AGCGGGGGTTGTTTTGAATTTAGAAAGCGGTGATGTAATCTGGTCAATGAATCTTAAAGATAAAATTGCACCCGCGTCCTTAACAAAAGTGGCAACTGTCATAACCGCAATAGATCTTCAAGCCCTGGACACGCAGCTTGAAGTTTCCTCACAAGCAGCTTCGCAGATACCGACAATAATTGGCCTAAAGGCTGGGGAAAAATTAACGTTATCTGAGGCGATATCGGCTGCAATTTTGACAAGCGCAAACGATGCAACCGAAGCAATAGCCTCATCTATTGGCCTTATGGTTGGAAATGGAACCGCGGATTTTGAAGAAGTGGTAAACTACAAACTTCAAAAGATCGGGGCTCGTCAAACCCACTTTGTAACTTCGACGGGTCTTGACGACCCAAATCACTATTCAACAGTTTATGATCTTGCGATAATCGCCCATGAAGCTCTTTCCAACTACCCCTTTGTTGCTGATGTCGCAGATGATACCTATCGAAGACTGGACGCTAACAGTAATCACCCTTTATTCGACCTTCCCAACTGGAACGCTCTTTTGGGCACATATCCGGGAGTTAACGGCTTAAAAATCGGTTTTACTGAAGACGCCGGACATGTAAATATAGTATCCGCAGAGCGTGAAGGTAAGAAATTACTCTCAATAGTTATCGGTGCAAAATCCTTGGAAGAAAGAGAGATTGCGGCGGCTACTCTTTTAAACTATGGCTTTTCAAAATATAATATTGAACCTTTTCCTGTTGAACAGTTGAATTTAGTTGAAAGATATCAAGATTGGCAGAAACAATTGAGTTCAGTCAAGTAAACTAAAAGGTGCTACTATTAAATTGATGAGAAAAGGTGTTACCCTCATCGAACTTTTGGTTGTTATCTCCATTCTGGTTATACTGGCGGTCATCTTCGCAATGATATTCATAGGTCCTGCAGCCAGGGCCAGAGATAGCGGCAGGCTCTATGATTCAGACAGGTTAAGGAAAAATCTGGAAATTTATCGCTCTGAGAATGACAAGTACCCGGAGTCAGACGAGTGGACAAAGTTGGAAGACGATGCGGAAGCTAATGGCCCTTTCTATCAGGCAATGATCACTTATCTTAAAAACATTCCCCAAGATCCTCTCAATGGTAAAGAGAATTATGGCTTCTATTACAAAACAATTAATAATGGTGATTGCTACAAAATCCACATCGAAATGGAAAAACGCGATCCTTATGAAATCTCCGGTGTTTGTGGCGGTGATATTGCCTATGATGTCGGAGGGGGTGGAGGACCCTCTCCATCACCATCAGGTGGTGGACCATCTACTTCTCCGGCACCATCCGGGGGTGAAGATATGACGCAAGAATGTATTGAAAATGCAGAGGTTGACGAGTGGATAATTGACTTTGGACATATAGGAGATTTGGATAAAGTTAGGATACGTGGACTTCCTAATGATTGCAGCGGTCTACTTTTGACAGTTATTCTATCCGGAAATTTGCCAAATGACGGCTGCGGAGATGGGGGTGATCCAGAACTCGCAAGGGCAAGTTCGATCATTGCAAACGATGGTGATAACGAAAATAAGACCACCGTAGATTTTGTTCCCAACGTTCCTATTGAACCAATTGAGTGTATAGATGCAGAGGTAAGTGGCATATATGAGTAAAATTATAGTTTCGATAATTATTATTCTAATGCTAATCGGAGGGCTTTCAATCTGGTATTTTAGCCCACTAAGAAAAGGTGGACAGCTCCAATTTATTAAAACAAAGGGGAATGGACCTCAGAAACTTGCTATTAAAACAGGAAGGCCGGGGGAATTTAAGTTAGTGAAATTTTCAGAGGATGTGGTCAATCCTCTCGAAGTTGAAGGTATCCCAAGTAATAATTTTTCAAAAAATGACAGAATAGGTATCGAGGGTAAAGTAAATATTCAAAACTCGCAAGCATCAACTATACGAATTTTGGGGAAAGAGAGAGAAGAAATTCAAAAAATCAACCCTTCAATACAAACCAAACCTGATGGGAGAATTATAATCTGTTGTATTGCCCCTCCAGATAAACCGGGAGAATATGTTTTAGAGTTTCTCTTAAATGGCGAAAGGGCGCCAATTTTCCCTCTCCTGTTTAAGGTTTCTTCTTAAAAAATCGCCTGTGATCTACAGTCTATCGTATCCGGGGAAATAATCGCGCTTGATATGTTCGGCAGGTACGCCCATTCCCGGCAGTAATTCTTCAAAATCAACCACCATCGGCTTAGGACCGGAGATATAAAAGTAGAGTTTCGCCAGATCCGGTACATATTTTCTGATTGCTATCTCGTCCAAATAGTTTAATCGCATTAATCGGTAGCCTTTGATAATCCAAATCCAAAAGAATCGCCCGAAATGGTGTTACCCCGATGCCGCCCGCAATAAATACACAGTTGCCAGTCGGATCATCAATCACAAAACTCCCTCTTGGACCTTCTGCATAAATTGTCGACCCAATTGGCAAGCCAAAAAGCACTTTTTTGAAGCTGCTTCCTCTTTCCCGGTCAAATCTTGTCGTCAGTATGATTTGCTTCTCAAACGGAGCGGAGGCAATTGAGAAATAGCGTCTTTCCCCTCTTTCATCAGGATTTGGATGTTCAACTCGATACATCAAAAATTGTCCCGGTTTCCATCCAAAATCTTCCTCGCTGTGGAAGATAAATGAATAAACATCACTTGCTTCTTTTTTCTTGCTGATCAATCCTAAAGTCATAACGTATAAGAGTTTCAAACTCTGTCATTCCGCACTTGCTCGCCCTGAGCAAGGTCGAAGGGATGCGGAATCTATACAAATAAGTTTCCAGCTGGATTCTCACTTTCGTGAGAATGACATGAGGATTTTGGTTTCAGTCCTCTTACTCCTTTTCCTCTTTCAACTTTTGAAGAAGCTTCATGGTATTTTCCTTTGCTTCTTCGGCTGATTGGCCAGTCACTTTAGCCGCATCTTCAAAAGATTTATCGGTAATATTGGCCGGAAAACCATGATCTTCATCCGGCATTTCACACCCGCAGTTATAGCACATAAATGTTACACCTCCTTTCGAATTTTATTTTAAGTATTTATCAAAAAATTCAACTGACCTTTGCATGGCCAGATTAAAACTTGCCCCTGAAATATTGTGATCTGCTCCATCATAGGTGTAATACTCAACTGTTTTACTTGCAGCCTCCAGCGCAGCCTTTAAACTTTCGGAAAATTCGGGAGGCACCGATTCATCGGCAAGACCATGATGAAGCTGTATGGGGCCCGAAATATCGGCAACAAAACTAATGGGAGCTATCGACTTCCAAAACTGGAGATTAGCATCAAAATCTCCGAATTGTTTGATCAAATCGTCGCGGCTTGGCCGGTGAGCCATATTTTCTCTTTCTGATGGCTGCCAAGCAACGCGCCTTCGCCAACGGTTCATCATGTCATCGTAGGATGCAACAACCCCTGCCCAAATAACACCGGCTTTTATATCTTTTGTGACTACCATCGAACGCAGGGTTATGCTTCCACCCATTGAATGTCCCCACATGCCAATTCGATCAGGATTCGCCTCGCCAAATTTTTTGATCGAAGAAACAGCATTTAGAACATCAACCGTATAAGCGGCAGAAAAATAAGCTCCTTCCGGATTACCATCCGAGTTTCCATGACCGCGGTAATCCGGTTTAAAAACGATATAACCGTTTCGGGCAAAGACATCTACGTAAGCTTGATAGCGCGCAAGCGTCTGATATTGCTCCGGCGGAATATACCCATGATTAAAGATGATAGCCGGCCACCCCCCACCTGGCTTGTCCCCTTGGGGAACAGTTAAAAGTGCATAAATTTTTAGTCCATCGGATTGGTAAGAGGTAAGATATTGTTTGTAACTTTCCTGCGGGCTGAGTTCATCTTCGATTGTAACCTCACTTCCGGGATAATCCTTTGCTCTCATCTGAAGAATTTGCAGGGGGTGAGTCACCCCGTTTAATTGTGTTGATTGGTTCTGATTCCCACTTCCTGGAAGAGACTCCCCTGACTCTCTTTGCGAAAATACTATCCAAGCGATAACCAACATCAGAATTACTAAAATGCCGGTTATTAATTTTGTTTTTTGTTTCATAGATTAAATCTCTCCATTCTTCACCTCCAAGGAGTCAGAGCCCACCTCGGAGGTGTTCTCTAGGGCTGGTTTATCTTTATTATCTTATCGTCACCTGTTTTGACCGTTCCTCTGCCGTCGCGATTACTGGTGGTAATGTAAAGATAACCGTCAGATCCTAAAACTACATTTCTTATCCTTCCAAATTCTCCTTTAAAGTGTTCCTTAAAAGATATGTCGTCACCTGCAATAACAGCCTCGTATAATGCCTGGCCTCTAAGTCCTGAGAAGAAAAGAGAGTCTCCAACGAAAACCGCTCCGGCCGGCGCCCAGGTATCTGAGCCGGAATTAAGTTGCGGCGTTTCCATTCCTTGCCTTTTTTCATCACCCTGAATTGTCGGCCAGCCATAATTTTTGCCGGGTTCTACTAGATTAATCTCGTCAAGACCTGACTGGATTCCTGATCTGCCATGCTCGGTTGCCCAAAGTCTGCCGTCTTTATCCCAGGCAAGTCCCTGAGGGTTGCGATGACCATAGGAATAAACCAAATTGTCAAATGGATTACCCGAGGCAGTTTTACCTTCGTCCGTCACTCTCAAGATTTTTCCCGCCAAAGAATTTATATCTTGAGCTTGCGATGGTTCTTGAGCATCACCGGTGGTAATATACAAAAAATTGTCCGGGCCGAATTTAATCCTGCCACCGTTATGATTTGCCGCACCTGGAATGGAGTCAACTATGACCTTATCATTTATTAACTGGTCGTTTTCAAATTTAAAGCGGACTACCTTATTTAATGTATTGTTACCGGTGTTTGAATAAGTGTAGTAAAGATAAACGTACTGATTTCCGGCAAATTCCGGATGGATGGCAATTCCTAAAAGGCCTCCCTCGCCAATATGCTTGACTTCGGAAAT